>Ga0206130_10002217_pt1 | contig 27233 bp, 24 predicted proteins | sample Helgoland_Spring_9_FD_148637 | JGI IMG/M metagenome (GOLD analysis project Ga0206130, IMG submission 148637) | Pelagic subsurface seawater microbial communities from Kabeltonne, Helgoland, North Sea - Helgoland_Spring_Bloom_20160512_1 | ecosystem: Environmental > Aquatic > Marine > Epipelagic ...
GTAGCCCCGCTAGGAATCGAACCTAGATCTACAGTTTAGGAAACTACTATTCTATCCATTGAACTACGGGGCCAATAAGGGCTCAAAGGTAGGGCATGTTTTCCTGCTCTCAAGAAGATTCCAGCGCAAAGGAGCCCTTACTTTTTCTTCTTTTGCTGCTGCTTCATGGCCTCTTCCATGCGCGCCTGAAACTTAGATTTCTTTACTGGTTTTTTTCTAGCAAGCGCAATTTGAGCACGCAATTTATCATCATTTACTCGCTTGCGAATCACCCATTGCTGGCCGAAAGTTACCAAGTTACTCACCAAATAATATAGGGTAAGTCCACTGGCATAGTCGTTTAGCACTCCAAGAAAAACCACAGGCATAATATACCCAATGTATTTCATTTGGCCGCTTGCACCCGTAATTTGATTGTTAAAATGCGTGTACAAGAGCGTAGATAAAGTCATTAATAAGGTAAAGAGACTAATATGATCTCCATACATGGGAATGGTAAACCCTATATCAAAAATGCTATCATACCGGCTTAAATCGTCCGCCCATAAAAATGATTTTTGACGCAACTGAAAAGCCGATGGGAAAAACTGGAACATCGCAAACAAAACAGGCATTTGAAACAAAAGGGGCACACAGCCACTCATGGGGCTTACTCCCGCCTTTTTGTACAAAGACATATTCTCCTGTTGCTGTTTTTGCAAGTCAGAATGTTTTTCTTTTATTTTTTCAATTTCAGGCTTTAAAATTCTCATTTTAGCCGAGCTGATGTACGATTTGTATACCAAAGGCAGAAGCAAGAATTTGATGATTAAAGTTAATAGAATAATGGCTAAACCCGTTGCTGCAATACTATTGGTTACCAAATTAAAGATAGGGATGATTGCATACTCATTAATCCATCCAAATATGCCCCATCCCAGAGGAACAATCTTTTCTAGTTCAGCATTCTCAATCCCCAAATCTATCTTGCTTAATGATTTGTATTCGCTTGGTCCTGCATATACTTTTAAAGCATAGGATCTTTCATCCTCCAAGTTATAATTCAAATACATTTGCGCTTCCATATTTCGCACAATGGAATCTTCTTCAACCGAAGTCATTTTCAAAAGGCCATCGGTATCAAACCCTTGAGGGTTAGCTACTGTTATATTAAAATACTGCTGGTTAAAACTAAACCATTGTGTTTTTCCTTTAATTTCCTCCTCTTCCTCTTCGCCACTCCCAATGTCATCCGGACTTTCTTTCTCTATTTTATAGGAGATAGTGCTTTTCTGAAGCTCCCATTTTTTATCCTTCTCTTGCTTATTTAAGAACGAATTCATGACCAATACCAGATCCGAATTCCCTCTATATATGTCGTTTTGAACGTTCTTTAAAAGTAGCTTAAAATCAAAGGTATACCCCTCAGCGTCTAAATCTATTTTTTGTTCGATGTACCCACTATCCGAGTTTCTCAAACGAAAAGTAACGGAACGATCGGATTGCTTAATTACCTCCCAATTTAAATCGGTGCTGTTTAAAGCTCCACCAGGTGTATTTATTTTAAAATACATATGGCTCAAATTCTCATTGAGCATTTTAAGCGCCTTGCCGTCCCAGCGTTTTTGGTTCAACAATTCTATTTGCCTAATCTCACCACCCTTGCTATTAAGAGAGATTTTAATGTCCTTATTTTCAATACTAACCGTCTTTTCCTCGCCAGAGCTAACAAAATTGCCTACCTTTTTTGCCGTGCTCGTATCATTAAACGCAGCAGGGTTTCCTATGGCATTTGCATTTGGGGAAGGGTTTGCAGCAAGCTCTTCCTTTCGGGCTTCCTCCACTCTTTGCTCCACCAACTCCAAGCTATCAGCTGTTTTTTGTTGCGCAGCCATTTGATCGGCCGTGGGTTTCGTATAAAAATAAAAACCGATGAGAATTAAAAATATAAGGCTAAAGCCTATGATGGTATTCCTGTCCATGAATGATTATTAAAGCGGCAAAATTAGCCTTTTTTTATGAGAATAAAGCGTCTTTGCCGTTGGATAAAATGGAGGCTTAGTGGTATTTTTGGGTTTATCTTTGCGCTTTCACCAAACAAAATACAATTTGAGTAGCATAAAAATAGGAATTATTGGGAACGGGAGCTGGGCTACAGCCCTGGCAAAAATCATTAGTGCACAAGACAACACAGAAATCATTTGGCATTTTAGAAAAGAAGCAGATATCGTTCATTTTAATGCCTACCACAGCAATCCAAGATACCTTAGAAATGTTAAATTTAATGGCAAAAACATTCGAGTAACCAACCATGCCCAGGAATGCATAGACCAAGCCGACTATGTGTTACTTGCCACTCCATCAGCTTTCTTGCACAGTGCGCTTTCAGACCTACAGTTGCCCAAAGAAAAGAACTACATTACCGCCATTAAAGGCATAGAACCGCGGAGTAAAAAGGTTATTGCAGAGTATTTAGAAGAAACCTGGAGCATCCCAAGCGAAAACATCATACTTGTAACGGGACCCTGCCATGCAGAGGAAGTAGCCCTAGAAAAACTGAGCTACTTAACCGTTAGCAGCTTAGTCGAATCCAAAGCAGAAGACTTTGCCCATGTGCTTTCCTGCCGATTTATAAACACCAAGGTAAACAATGATCTGTATGGAGCCGAATACTCCGCAGTCATGAAGAACATTTACGCTATTGGAGCCGGTACTTTGCACGGATTAGGCTATGGCGATAACTTTTTAGCCGTATATGTAAGTGCCGCCATGCGAGAAATAGAAGCTTTTTTAGATGCCCTCCACAAAACCCACCGAGACGTAAAAGATGCCGCCTACCTTGGTGATCTTTTAGTTACATGCTACTCCCAATTCAGTCGCAATAGAACCTTTGGGAACATGTTAGGCAAGGGCTACAGCGTAAAATCTGCACAGTTAGAAATGAATATGGTTGCCGAGGGCTACTATGCTTTAGAAGGCATGGAAGCCGTAAGAACCAGTTTAGATGTGCCCATGCCAGTGCTGCAAACCGTATACGCTGTGGTATATGGCAATAAACCAGCCCGAAAAGCCTTTCTAAGCCTTAGTGGCCAAATTAATTAGAAAATAACAAGTAATTCTGCTCCAACACCTTGCTGCTTCGCCCGCCCGGAAAGGTCTTTTTAAAATGCAAAAACAAGTCTTTTACCTCCTGGTTTTCAGACATTGTGTTTTGAATGAACAAGCCATTTTTAGCTAATCGGTCTTTAATCGAAGAATAATAGTTCTCCGTTTGAGTGAAAGAAGGTTTATCTAAACTAATAAACACATCGCAAATGATTAGGTCAAACAAACCCAGCTCTTGCTCTAAAAACTCCTGCGCTCCTTGCTGCACCAGTCGAACGTCTCGCGTTTTATAATACCGTTCATAAATTTCAATAATAGCAGGATCCAACTCCACCCCTGTAATGGCAGCCTGCGGATAATGCTTGCCCAATATTTGTGCTGCATCGCCACCGCCAAAACCAAGTATGAGTATCTGTTGTATGGCATGACCAGATTTCTGCGTCTCTGCCAAAGCGGCCTCCATAACTCTATGCAAATTCCCATACGAATAATTGGCAGTTTCCGTATCCAACATCAATTGCCCCCGGTAAAGTACCAGTTCCAGTTTTTCGCTAACCTCCGAGGGAAATTCGGCCACCTTAATGGGTCTTACAAAACTCAGTATTTTTTGGAAAAAGTACAACAAAGGATACAAAACTAAAGCCATATCAATTCCAATCCTACCTTTGTGCCATGACTCATCTTAAATTTCATTTAGCCAGCAAAAGTCCAAGAAGGCATCAAATATTTGCCGATGCCGGTTTTAAAACAGAAATTTTAGAAAATCATGCCGATGAGCATTTCGACCCGGGGATGCCTGTCAGAGAAGTAGCCGAGCACTTAGCCAGGCAAAAAGCCGCACCCTTTTGCTCCGAAACCAATAAAACCGTTATTACGGCCGATACCACCGTTATTTTAGGAGAGGAAATCTTAAATAAACCCAACAATGAAGCCCACGCCACCGAAATGCTAACTAAACTTAGCGGAAAAATGCACGAAGTAATTACCGGAGTGTGTTACATACATCAGGGCAAGCAAACCAGCTTTTCAGAATGTACCAAGGTATGGATAAAAGACCTCAGCCCATTAGAAATTGAGCAATACATTCAGAACTACCAACCCTTTGATAAGGCAGGAGCCTACGGAATCCAAGACTGGATGGGCCTGGTTGGTGTTCAAAAAATAGAAGGCTGCTACTATAATGTCAAGGGATTCCCCATGCACCGCTTTATTGCCGAATTCTCAAAATAGGGTGTTCCACTTTTACAAAACTTTAACTTAGCGCAAACTCCTTTTTATTGGTTGGGTGAACCGATATGATTTTAAGATAATTGATGTAGCGAATGTGCCTTTTTTTAATCATCTTTGTGCACCTAAAATTTCAATAGATACAATGAAAAAGTTACAAATTAAGATATGGGCACTATGCGGATTTTTATTTCTATCGCATATTGCACTAAAGGCAGACGAAGGCATGTGGCCATTAACCATGATTGCCAAGTTAGAAGACAAAATGCAAGCCAGAGGCCTAAATCTGACCGCCGAAGACATTTACAGCATTAACCAATCCAGCTTAAAAGATGGAGTGGTTCGCTTAATGAGTCCAGGAAGTGGGCGCATGTTTTGTACCGGAGAAGTTATAAGTGATCAAGGGCTATTCCTTACCAATCATCACTGCGGATACGGAGCCATTCAGTCATTAAGCACCGATGAAGATAATATTTTACGAAACGGTTTTTGGGCCAAATCAAAAGATCAAGAAAGACCCGCCAATTTTCATATAGGGTTCCTAAGAAGAATTGAAGAAGTAACCAGCAACGTGGTAGGCGATTTAAGTGCAACCATGGGCGAAGAAGCCAGAAAAAAAGGAATTGCTGATAATATTTCAGGACTAAAGAAGCAATTGTTAAATAACTTAGGTGGTGACGCTAAGAACTATCAAGTAGATATTATTGCCTTTTATAATGATAACCGATACATGGCCATGTATTACGAAGTATACAAAGACATCCGATTGGTAGGTTCACCACCAGAAAATATTGGAAAATTTGGAGGAGAAGCAGACAACTGGAGATGGCCAAGACATACCGGCGATTTTTCTATGTTTAGAATATACTCCGATAAGGCCGATAAGCCAGCGCGTTTTGCAGCAGAAAACAAGCCTTACAAACCAAAGCATAATTTTAAAGTTTCCCTAAAAGGATACAAAGAAGGAGATTATGCTATGATTATGGGATATCCTGGAACAACCCAGCGATATACCTACAGCGAAGGGATTAAATACCTTGGAAGCAAGCAGAGACCCATGCGTGTAGCGCTCAGAAGAAGCATTATGGATGTGTATGAGGTAGAAATGAAAAAAAGCCCAAGCACACGATTAAAATACAGCAATAAATTGGCAGGAATTGGTAATTATTGGAATAAATTTAATGGAGAAGCCCACGATTTAAGCAAGCCAGGCCTTTACGAAAAAAGCAAAACGCGTGAGCTAGCTTTCGAAAAATGGGTGAGAGATAATAAAAAAGAAGACACCTACGGAAACGTAACATCTCTTTATGATGAAGCTTACCTAGAATTAAATAAAATTGGATTGTTCCCCGTATACTTTTCAGACGGTATTCGAAATTCACAAGCCATGATGAATGCTCTCAATTTTAGATCCTACGTTGCTTTAATGAGTTCAGATGATGATGCCAAAAATAAACAAGCAAATGCAATGCATGACCAAATGCTTCAGAGCACAGGAGCCATGTTTAAAGAATATGTAGATGCTATAGAATTGCCCGTTTTAGAGCAAGTGCTCAAACACATTTACATGGATTTAGACAATTCTCATTTTTCTGCGGGAATGAAGAAAATGGGTGCCAAATACAAAGATGATTATGCCAATATGGCCCAAGACCTTTGGGATAAAAGTGGTTTTACCAGTCAAGCTAAATTAGATCGATTGCTAAAGAAGAATAAATTAAAATGCTTTACCAAAGATCCCCTTTATGTTTTTGTAAACGACTATGTAGATATTTTTGTGAAGACCTTATCCAAAAGATCTCAGGCTAACCGAGTTAAAATGGATCGAGCAGAACGCTTATTTACAGCCGGTATTTTAGAAATGAACCCTACTGCTATAATTGCTCCCGATGCCAATGCATCCATGCGATTATCCTACGGTCAAGTATTAAGTTATGACAGCAGAGATGCCGTAGAATATAACCATTTCACCACCTCAGAGGGGATTTTGCAAAAATTTGTTCCAAATGATTTCGAATTCGATGCCCCAAGTAAAATGATTGATATGCTTCGGAATAAAGATTTCGGTCAGTATGCCGATGCTGATGGAACATTGCATACCTGTTTCTTAAGCAATAACGATATTACTGGAGGAAACTCAGGAAGCCCTGTAATTAATGCCGATGGCCATTTAATGGGCATTGCTTTTGATGGAAACTGGGAAGCCATTAGCTCAGACTTTGCCTTTATTCCAGCCGTGCAAAGAACCATTAGTGTAGATATTCGCTATGTAATGTGGACGATAGACAAATGGGGTGGAGCAAGCAATATTATTGACGAAATAGATTTAGTAAAATAAGAATATATTTTAGATTGAAAAAAGGAGCACGGCAGTGCTCCTTTTTTTGGTTAAGGCTAAAGCGAACTATCTCTAAAAACCTTATTTTTGTTCCAGTGTTAAATACATAAAGATGGCAAGAAACTGGAAAACAATAAAGGACTATACAGATATCACCTACGAATTTTGCGAAGGGGTTGCAAAAATTACCATAAACAGGCCCGACGTATACAATGCGTTTAGGCCTCAAACCGTCATGGATATGCTAGATGCCATGGATCATGCTCGCGAAAGCCAAGAAGTGGGTGTAGTTGTTCTTACTGGTGTTGGAGACAAAGCCTTTTGCAGCGGAGGAGATCAAAACGTAAAAGGAATTGGTGGATATGTAGATGACAACGGTGTGCCGCGTTTAAACGTGCTCGATTTACATAAAAAAATACGAAGCTTGCCCAAACCTGTTATAGCTATGGTTAATGGCTATGCCATTGGTGGTGGCCATGTATTGCATGTAGTGTGTGACTTAACAATTGCCTCAGAAAATGCCATATTTGGCCAAACCGGCCCCAAAGTGGGAAGTTTCGATGGTGGTTTTGGAAGTTCATACCTGGCACGCCATATAGGGCAGAAAAAAGCCAGAGAAATATGGTTTTTGTGTCGGCAGTATAGCGCAGCCGAATCTGAAACAATGGGCATGGTAAATAAAGTAGTTCCGCTAGAAAACTTAGAAGACGAAGTAATGGATTGGTGTGCTACCATTCAGTTGCGCAGCCCATTGGCTATTCGCATGCTCAAAAGATCCTTTAATGCAGAACTCGACGGTCAGCACGGATTAATGGAACTCGCAGGCGACGCTACCTTGCTATATTATTTAACCGAAGAAGCTCAAGAGGGAAAGCAGGCTTTCTTAGAAAAGCGCAAACCTAATTTTGATAAATACCCTAAATTTCCTTAGTGGAAATTACATATGCGATTCCAATTTAGATTTTAGCTTAGCATAACTAAGCTTTCCTAAATCAGTAGCTAAGAGCTTACCACTTTTAAAAAACATGATGGTAGGGTATCCTTTCAATTGGTACTTGCTAGAAATGTCCATGTATTTCTCAGCATCTACCTGCAAAACATTCGCCTTTCCGGCAAATTCTGCTCTAATTTTAACTACATCAGGAGCCATCCGTTTGCAAGGGCCGCACCACGTAGTATAAAAGTCAACCATCGTTACTTTATCCTCATTAATGGTTGCTGTATAACTCTCCAAGCTTAGTTCAGTAGTTGAATGCCCTCCCGTGTCAGCAGAAGCGCTAACATGAGAGTCAGAGCCGGCATTGGCACCACCGCAGGCAGTCACCGTTATTACGGTGATTAAAGCTAATTTATGAATACTTGTAATTTTCATCATTCGAATTTAAATGTATTTAGTACAAATAAAAGCAATAATTTTGCCACAAATGGATGGCAAGGTTCAAATAAGCATAGTAATACCCATTTATAACGAGGCAATGAATATTATTCCCTTGTACGACCGCATTAAAAAGACCTTAAGTGAGAGATCCCTTCAGACAGAGTTAATCTATGTTATAGATGGCAGTACCGATGAGTCTCTGGCCGTAATTGAGCGCCTCGCTGCAGAGGACGCTATGGTTAAATTTATTGAACTCAGTCGAAATTTTGGTCATCAAATTTCTATTTTTGCAGGCATCGAAAAAAGCGTTGGCCAGCATGTGGTAGTTATGGACGGAGACGGCCAAGATCCTCCCGAAGTTATATGGGAAATGTACGATAAATGCCAATTAGACTTTGATGTAGTCTATGCCAAACGAAAAAAGAGAGACGGCGAAACCTGGATAAAGAAATGGACCGCCCATACATTTTATCGTTTGCTGCAACGCATAACCAAGGTATCCATTCCGGTAGATACCGGAGACTTTAGAATCATTTCCAGACGAGTAGCAGATATTCTCTGCACCTTAACAGAGCAGAATAAATTTATTCGAGGCCAAATTAGTTGGATTGGTTTTAATCAAACCTTTATAGAATACGACAGAGAGGAGCGCCTCGCCGGATCAACTAAATTTAGCTATCGTAAAATGATGAGTTTTGCCTTAGATGGAATCAGTGGTTTTAGTACCTGGCCTCTCAAAATTGCCACCATCGGAGGCTTTCTCGTTTCATTTTTGGCTTTTTTGCTAATCCTTTACACGGTGTATCAAAAAATGTTTGGGTTTACTGTTCCAGGTTGGGCCAGTACAAATATTGCAATCTTGTTTATTGGAGGAATCCAACTCGTAGGCATAGGCATTTTAGGAGAGTACCTTGGACGCGTGAGCGACAATGTAAAAAATAGACCAACCTACTTGATTAAGAAAACAAATATAAAAGAATGATAGCTAGAGCATTGCGATTTATACTATCCATTCCTACAAACGCATGGTTTTTTATTGTTTGGGCCATTTTTTTCATCGCATTTCAGCAGTATAAAGCCATTAATCAAGAACCCTTTGGTATGCACCAAGGAGCACAGGCAGATAGGGCAAGCATCGCCTATAACTTTTATAAGAAAAACGGGAACCCTCTCGAGCCTCGCGTGATGGAAACCATATCATCCGACGGAGTTTGCGGCACAGAGTTTCCCCTTGTTTCATACCCAGTATCCCTGCTCTACAGAGCCTTTGGGTATCACGCGTTTTGGCATCGATTCATTGTTTTTCTAATCCTATCATTTGGAGCTTTTTTAGCTTGGCTTTTCACTGGTATATTTATTCAAAAACTCCTTTGGAGAGTGGTGCATATGTTGCTTTGGTCCGCCACACCTATCCTGGCCTTTTATGGTGTTTCTGTAATGCCTGATGCTGCAGCGCTTGGTTTTACACTCATGGCATGGTACTTTTTTATGGAGTACTACTATAAAACAAATCGAAACGCACAGCTCCTCACTTCCATGGTTATGTTTGCGGGAGCAGGCCTGCTTAAACCAACATTCTTACTGGGTATTGCCGTTATTTGGGGCCTAATTATTCTTCAAAAAATAAGATCAAAAGACTTCCAGATAAGTGCATTAAAAGTATTTCTATACACCCTCATTCCCTTGAGTTTGTCCGTTGCTTGGATTTTATATTCACGTCACCTAACTGTCCTAACCTACAATACTCATTTCCTACAGCGTATTATTTTACCTAGCTCTATGGAGGAGTTTGTGGCCAATACAAAACATGGTTTTGTGGTGTGGTCCGAGAGTTTTTATGGGGTCAGAGGCACTGCTTTTATCCTTCTTGGTCTGCTTATTCCGCTAGCTAAGAAAGGGCCAGAGCAATTTGAAATTCTCCGGTTTATTTCCATCTTTTATGCCTGTGCCTGCCTCTTTAATTTAGTGGTATTTAATGTGCAGTATAAGTACCATGATTATTATTTTATTCAATATATTCCATATGTATTTTTTGCCAGTGCATATTTGATTGCCAGCCAAATTCAGCAGCGTCGGGGTTTATTTGTAGGTCTTATTGCCTCCGTCTTGCCCATTGTTCTAATCGTGTTTGCACTGGGGAGTTTTGGGGACACACGCACCTTAATGGAGCGCAGATTGACCCCCAAAGATTATTATTACCAAGACGTGCATGTAGGCATTGATCTTTTGAGTGACATGAGCAGCGATATTCAGGCGATTATTCCAGAGGACGCCTCCGTTATTATTGCTTGGGACCCCAGTCCCAATACCATGTTATTTTTAATTAAGCGCTATGGCGAGCGCTGGCCTGGTTGGGAAACAGAAATGGACAAAAAGAGAATGGCAGCTACTGCCAATAATCCCAAGTATAACTACATTCTTGTAAATGACATTAAGCAATTTGACACCATTGCAAGACCTTTGATTAAGCGGACCTTAAATCTTAACTATCAAAAAGGAATCTGGTACTTGTTTCGATTAGATTAACTTTTGGTGAATTCACCAATATCCTGAAGGATTTTTTTGGCCAGATTATCTGCCATATTACGCGTTTCGCTCTCTGCATAAATCCGAATAATAGGCTCCGTATTGCTCTTTCGTAAATGCACCCAATTATCATCAAACTCTATGCGAACCCCATCTATTGTGTCAATGGGTTGTTTGCTATACTTCACTTTTAATTTTTCCAAAATCTCATCCACATCAATATCTGGAGTGAGTTCTGCTTTATTTTTTGAAATGACGTATTTAGGATATTTCCCTTTAATGGCAGTTGCTTTCATATTAAGCTCCGCCATATGACTTAAGAAAAGAGCTATGCCAACTAAAGAGTCCCTTCCGTAATGCAACTCAGGATAAATGATTCCACCGTTTCCCTCTCCTCCAATAACCGCTTTTTTATCCTTCATCTTTTGTACCACATTTACCTCTCCAACGGCACTTGCAAAATGCTTTAAGCCCTTGCTTAAGGTAATTTCTTTGAGGGCTTTTGTTGAACTTAAGTTCGAAACTGTATTTCCTGGAGTTTTTCCTATTACATAATCTGCAACGGCTACTAGGGTGTATTCCTCGCCAAATACTTCTCCATCCTCGCAAACCAGTGCAAGACGATCAACATCCGGGTCTACAACAATACCTAAATCACATTTTTCTTCCCTAACCACATTGGAAATTTCTGTTAAATGCTCGGGTAAAGGTTCTGGATTATGGGCAAAGCGACCGGTTGGTGCGCAATTAATTTCTACAATTTTTGCCACCCCTAAGGCTCTTAACATGGCCGGCACTGCTATTCCTCCAACAGAATTTACCGCATCCACGGCAATGGTAAATTTTTTGGCTTCAATGGCCTTTTTGTTTACCAATGGAAGGGCTAAAATTTCATCGATATGATATTGTAAATATTCTTTTTCTTCAACCGAGCCTAATGCATCAACACCGGCAAATGCAAAGGCCCCTTTTTCGGCAATAGCCAGCATTTCTTCGCCATCCGAGCCAGAAATAAATTCTCCTTTTGCATTGAGGAGTTTGAGGGCATTCCATTGTTTGGGGTTGTGACTTGCGGTAATAATAATTCCACCCGCCGCTTTTTCAGCAGGTACAGCCATCTCCACCGTTGGGGTGGTGGCTAAGCCTAAATCTATAACATCTAAGCCTAAGCCAACAAGGGTTTGGCTAATTAGAGATTGAACCATGGGACCACTTAATCGTGCATCCCTTCCTATTACAACTTTACTACCTGCTTTTTTATTTAATAAATAGCTGCCGTATGCCGAAGCAAATTTGACAATATCTATAGGTGTTAAATTCGTTTCAATAGCTCCACCTATCGTTCCTCTAATCCCTGAAATGCTTTTAATTAATGTCATTGTTTATAGCAGCGCAAATATAACATTCATTCCATCAGATACCTACCAAAAGAGGCCTATTTTAGTTCGATTCAGTGAATATTTCGGGGCGTTCGTTTATCAAAATAATGGACCTGTAGAGTTCTTTCTTTACATAGCACCTCTGGCAATTATATTTGCACTGTGAAATCATTAAACCCAAAAGATCTTAAAGTGCGTGTTCTGCAGCAGTACTTGCAAGGAGCCATTGGCCCCAGACCTATCGCTTTTGCCTCTACCGTTGATGCGCAGGGTACTCCTAACCTAGCTCCCTTTAGTTTTTTTAATGTTTTTAGCAGCAACCCGCCAATTTTAGTTTTTTCTCCCGCCTATAGCGGACGAGATGGAAGCGCAAAGCACACTCTGCTAAACGTAAAGGATGTACCCGAAGTGGTTATTAATGTGGTGAATTATGATATGGTGGAACAAATGAGCCTGGCCAGTTCCCCCTATCCAAAAGGGACCAACGAATTTGTTAAATCAGGGTTTACAGCGCTTGACTCAATAAGGGTAAAACCTAAAAGAGTCAAAGAAAGTCCGGTACAGTTAGAGTGCAGGGTAAACGAAATTAAAGAACTAGGGAAAGAAGGAGGAGCAGGGAACCTTATTATTTGCGAGGTCATACAAATTCATATCAATGAGGGTGTTTTAGATGCAGAGGGCTTTATTGATCAATCCAAAATAGATTTAGTGTCTAGAATGGGAGGAAACTGGTATGCTAGAGCAAATGGAGAGGCGATGTTTGAAGTTGAAAAACCCATTGTGACCTGTGGTATTGGAGTAGATCAACTACCCATTTCGGTGAGACAGTCTAAATTGCTTAATGGGAATGATTTAGGAAGATTAGGAAACGTAGAAAAGTTACCTTCTCAAGAAGTGGTAAATGCATCAAAGGCATTGGAAAAAGAGGCTGCCGTTAACCAAGCTAGAATTTTGCTTAAGCAAGATAAAAAAATGGAAGCACTGGCCTTGCTCATTAAAAATATCTAATGGATACAGCTCGGGCAAAGGAAAAAATTCTTAAATACTGTGCCTATCAAGAGCGGAGCCAAAAAGAGGTAAAAAACAAACTCTATGAAATGGGCTTGTATACCGATCAGGTCAATGAATTAATGCTCTATTTGATTCAAGAAAACTATTTAAACGAAGAACGTTTCGCCATGCATTTTGCAGCAAGTAAAATGCGGCAAAAGAAATGGGGCAGACGTAAGATTGAAGTTGCACTTAAAGAAAAGGGGGTTACAGAAAAACTCATCAAACAAAGCATAGCCGCCTTAAATAAGATCCAGTATTCGTCTAATTTAGAAGCTTTAATAGAAAAAAAGGACCGAACCTTAAAATATTCCTCTGAATATGAAAGAAAACAAAAACTGATTCGTTATTTTTTAGGTAGGGGATACCTTTGGACCGAGATAGAAATCGCTTTAGAGGATTTTTTCAAAGTGTAATAGGAGTAGAAAGTAAGCATGCAAAAACATATAGGATATATTGTACTTTTTTTAATGCTTTGCGGCTTCGGGAGTAAGCCAAATAAATCGGGTATGAATGCGCTTGAAACTAAAGTTATTAAGCTCCTAAACGAGGTGAGAAAAGATCCCAAAGGTTTTGAAAAGCATGTTATTGCTCCTTTATTAAAGGAGGCTCCTAAGGATGAATACCTCATTTCGTTAAGTGCCACATTAAAAGAGATGAAACCGGCTGGGGAGTTAATGGGTGATGCAAAATTGTACCAATCGGCGTTTTGCCACGCTAAGGAAATTGGTTCGAAAGGCCTTAAAACTCATGAGCGACAGAGCACCTTATGCAAGGAAAAGAAGACCTTTAACGGAGAGTGTATTTCCTTTGGCAAAGGCAAGCCAAATGATATTTTAATTCAGTTGCTTATTGACCGGGGAGTTCCCAGTTACGGACATCGTAAAATCTGTTTGGACAGCGGGTATAAGCTCATTGGAGTGAGTGTAGAAAACCACTCCGTTTGGGGGCGTTGTGCCGTCTTAGATTTTTCTTTCTAAAGAATACAAAATGAATGATTTGTGTCTGAAGTATTAAAGATGTGCTTTATGCAAAGAAAAGGATTTTAGAATACAGGAAAGCGCCCAGTTCATGCCATTTAAAGGCATAAGCTAAAAGCCTTAATCAAAGAAATTATCGGGCAGGTTTAGCCATTCCATGGCAGAGTCCTTAAGCATAATTTGCTTGTCCGAATCTTCTACATCTAAACTACGAATTAGTTCACCTGGAACAAGCTCTCCCAAAGGGTATGGGTAATCTGTACCGCAGCATACTCTGTTTTTACCAACCAAATCAATCACATGTTCCAGCATCGCCTTATCGTGCACCAAGCTATCCAACCAAAATTGGCCTAAATACTTGATTGGGTCATCTGCATTATCTACAGCCACCAAATCGGGTCGTACTTTCCACCCATGGCGTATTCTTCCAAACGTTCCCGGAAAAGCACCGCCACCATGGGCAAAAGCCACACGTAAGTTCGGAAGCTTTTCAAATATTCCACCAAAAATTAAAGAAGAAATGGCCAAAGAGGTTTCTGCCGGCATTCCTACCAACCATGGTAACCAATAATCAGGCATTTTAGATTTAGCCATCCACCACCAAGGATGAACAAATAAACTCATATCCAACTCCTCCATTGCCTCAAAAATGGGGTATAATTCCGGATGATTTAGGTTCCACTGATTAATATGCGAACCTATCTGAATGCCCTTTAAGCCTATTTCTTTACACCTTTTAAGTTCTTGTATGGCCAGATCCTTATCCTGCATGGGTAAATTGCCAAGACCCACAAAGCGTTTAGGGTATTTTTTGCAGATATCTGCAATATGGTCATTTAGGTATTCAGAAATCTCCAAGGTGTGCTTTGGCTCAGCCCAGTAGCTAAACATAACAGGCACTGTGCTTAGTACTTGAACATGCACGGGGTCATTGAGTTCAGAACACTCCTCCATGCGTTTTTCAGCATCCCAATTATTGCTTTCAATTTCTCTGAAAAACTCAGAGTCCATCATCATTTTAGCACAGCAGGGTTTGTGATGCTCCAAGCTAATCCATTCTCCATACCCAAATTTTTTCTTCCAATCCGGCATGTTTTCAGGAATAATGTGCGTGTGTATGTCAATCGTAAATAATTGGTCATTGGCCATGCGGACAAAGATAAGTATGTATTGTAAGAATTATCATTTTGCTTCATTCGGCATTTACGAATAGACCATTTCTTGCCATACCTATACATATGAATGAAAAAGCTTTAAATCTTTGACCTAGAATGGTTATTTTCGCATCTAATTTAAAATTAAAACGTACGAAACAATATGAATTTTAAAAAATTGAATACGATTGGGGGCTGGATCTCTTTTGTAATTGCTCTTATTGTATACACCGCAACAGTAGAAAGTAGCGTTAGCTTATGGGATTGTGGTGAATTTATAAGTGCCGCATATAAGCTGCAAGTTGTGCATCCTCCCGGCGCTCCTCTTTTCTTAATGATTGGGAGAGTGTTCTCCTTCTTAGCTTTCGGAAATGTAGAGAACGTGGCCTTTTGGATTAACATGCTCTCCGTAATATCGAGTGCAGCCTGCGTTATGTTCACTTTTTGGATAACCACGCATTTTGCCGCTAAAATGGTAAAACCAGGCGAAGACAAACGAAACTTGATCATTCTTGCTGCAGGAGCAGTAGCTGCTTTAACCAATACATTTATAGATACCTTCTGGTTCTCAGCAGTAGAAGCCGAGGTATACGCCCTAAGTTCATTTTTCACAGCACTTAGTTTTTGGGCTCTTATAAAATGGGATGTTAGCGAAAGCAAATATGCCGACCGATGGTTGGTGTTTATTGCATACCTAGTAGGCCTTGCCTTGGGCACGCACATGCTTAACCTATTGATTATTCCAGTGGTAGGAATTGCGTATTACTTTAAGAACTCAGCGAAGAAAATTTCCATGAAAGGGGCATTTAAAGCCTTGGTTATTTCCGCCTTAGGCCTCGGAATTGTAATGAAGCTGATTTACCCTGGAATTCCGTGGTTGGTGAGTCGTATGGATTACTTTTTCGTAAATACGCTAAGTTTACCTTTTTATAGCGGGGCCTTGTTTAGCATTGTTTTTATAGCAGCGCTAGCCATCTTTTTAATCAAAAAAACCAAAGGAAAATATACCTGGAACTTAGTGGTTCTATCCACTTTATTTGTGGTTTTGGGATATTCCTCATACTCCATGGTTATCATCCGTTCATTGGCCAATCCAACCATCGATATGAATGACCCAGAGGATCCCTACCGATTTTATGGATACATTACTCGGGAGCAGTATGGCGATAGACCTCTAGCTTATGGCCCATACTTTAATAGCCAACCCACAGCTACAGAGCCCAAGGGTAAAAAAGTTTTTAAATCAGATTCTATCTATCAAGAAGGCGAAGAAAGATTCGAATACGTGTACGATAAAATTAGTCCCGTTAACGGACAAAATCAAACGACTATTTTCCCGCGAATGGGAGGAACGGGTAGACCCAATGATGAAATTGGATATCGTTCCTGGTCAGGCATGGAGGACGTAACGCAAGAAATTCAAATACTTCAGCAAAAGGCCAATAAAACGGCCCAAGACCAAGAGGAAATCAAATATTTAGAATCGCAATTACCCTCCTTTGGGAACAACCTCAGTTTCTTCTTTAACTATCAACTGGGTCATATGTATAAGCGATATTTCTTTTGGAACTTTGTTGGTCGATTTAATAACCAGCAAGGCATGAATAGCAGTGATTTAGACGGCGCATGGTATTCTGGAACGCCTTTAGATAATGTTTTTGGTGTAGGAAGTCTGGATGGATTGCCTAAAGCCATGAAAAAACAAAAAGCACGAAACGCCTATTATTTCTTGCCCTTTATTTTGGGACTTATAGGATTGTACCTGCACTTTAAAAAAGACCTTAAAGGGTTTTGGTTGGTCATGAGCTTATTTCTCTTTACAGGTATCATACTTATTGTATACCTAAACCCACCCCCTTACGAACCAAGAGAAAGAGATTACTCCCTCGTAGGGTCCTTTCAAACTTTCTGTATTTGGGTTGGTTTAGGCGTAATAGGAGTCATTCAGTTTTTACGAAAATATTTAAAAGGGAACGCAGCTATTGCAGGTGCAGCGGCATGTATTCTCCTTGTACCCGTTAATATGGGATACCAAAACTGGGATGATCATGATAGAAGTGGCCGATTAATTGGTAAAAACTCCGCTCAAAACTTTCTAAACAACCTAGAGCCCAACGCCGTGCTTATTTGCAATGGAGATAACGATACCTACCCCTTATGGTATTTGCAAAATGTAGAGGGCGTTCGTACCGATGTACGTATAATTAACATGAGTTTGCTACCCACAGAATGGTACAGTTCTGTCCTTTTAGATAAGGTAATGAAATCGGAACCCTTGCCTATGACCTTAACTAAAAAAGACCTGCAAACAGGAAGTTTAGAGAACGGCATTCAAATTAATAGAGCCACTAAAGGATATATGGATATTGATGAGGCAATGGCTAAGGTATTAGAAACCAATAAAGCGGGTAGTCCGGTTTGGCCAAGCCCTTATATTTCTATCCCCACCTATAAGTCAGGCGCAATTGAAGCCGGCATTGTGAGTCAAGGAGACTTGGAAAAAGCAGTAGATACCATTCGTTTTGGCATAGGGAAAAGTTACGTAACTAAAGGAGACATTCTTTTGTATAACTACATCGCCGAAAATGCTAAATCGGGGTGGAAAAGACCCTTGTATTTTACCGCAGTGAGTGGATATAACTTTAATGGTTTAAACGACTACTTACAATTGGAAGGATTGGTATACAAATTTGTTCCGGTGAATGGAGGCAGATCAGGATCAGCCCCAGCTAATGTAAACCGAGAGAAATTGTACGATAACTTGGTAAACCAATACAAATACTACGGAATGAAGGAGAATAAAAACTTTTTCTTAGATGACAAGGCATCCTACGTACCAATGCAAATGCAGCAATGGGGGTATAACTTAGCCATGAGTTATGCATCTCAAGTAACCAATTATGAGCGCTACAAGAAAGCATATGATGCAGGTCAAAATCCTCCACCAGTAGCAGGCTATGCTACCGTAAAGGAATACCTTGACTCAGAAGCCGATGCTACAGAGAAGGCTAGGGCCAAGGCGCTCCAAGTTTTGAATAAAATGGTTGAAGAGTTACCGCAACCCCAAATGATTTGGAACCGAGAAGTATTGGCAGATTTTGGTTTAACCTACATGATATTAGGAGAAAATAAAAAAGGAGAGCTATTGCTTAAGGACGCAGTAGAACAAAACCAAGAGTTTTTTGCCTACTACACCAAAAGGTACCCAGAGCAAGATTTAACTACTAACCGTCAATTGAATAATTGTTACAGAACAGCATCTAATATTTTAAACATGCTCAATAGCTATGGGTTTAAAGACCTAGCAACCAAGTATGACAAAGTGTTGAAACCCATGACCGTTAGATAACAGTGAGCTCGCAATTTATATATGGCATAAAGCCTATTGAGGAGGCCTTAGCGGCTAATAAAACCTTCGATAAGCTATGGGTAGCCGAAGGCCATCAGGAGAACCAATTAGGAGAGCTATTACAGGAACTTGCCTTTCGCAAGATTCGTTGGAAAGCAGTACCGCCGCAAAAGCTCAATAACTTAGCCAAAGGAAAAAATCATCAAGGCATTATAGCCTCCCTTTCAGCCATTGATTTTACTGAATTTGACGATATTATTCAATCCGCCTATGATAAAGGGGAAGACCCTTTACTGGTGATGTTGGATGGAGTAAGCGATGTGCGAAATTTCGGTGCTATTGTACGAAGTGCAGCTTGTGCAGGCGCACATGGTATTATTATTCCAAATAATGGAGGCGCAGCCATTAGCCCAGATTCAGTTAAAACATCGGCAGGAGCTTTACTGACGATGCCCGTGTGCAAATCTGATAATACCTATAAAACCATTAAAACCATGCAAGTAAATGGCTTAAAAGTGATTGGCATTACCGAGAAAACTCAAAATAATATATTTGACGCCCACGAGTCGTACACAGGCCCCTGTGTTTTAGTCATGGGGGATGAAGAAAAAGGCTTGAGTAACGATGCCTGGAAAATTTGCGATGAGCATGTAAAAATACCCTTGAGTAAAACCGGGGTTGAATCCCTTAACGTAAGTGTTGCAGCGGGAATTGCCTTGTTCGAAGTGATCCGACAACGGAACGCATAATGAGCAAATTATCCTGGGATTACCTGCAGAAAAAGGCGATTAAAAAAATCTAAAATACCCAAAAGTAGAAACCATAAAAAAGGTCGACAAGAATGCATCTTGCCGACCTTTATATTTAATTATCTTTTTCTATTAAACAGCGAAACTCTCGCCACAACCGCAGGATCGGCTCGCATTTGGATTAATAAAGTTAAACCCTTTGCCATTTAGGCCATCTGAAAAATCGAGCTCCGTACCACAGAGGTATAAAAAGCTTTTCATATCACAAACCACCTTCAAATCTTCGCCGCCATATTCCATATCGCCCGATTGTTTCTCATTGTCAAAATCCAACTCATAGGTAAGACCGCTACAACCGCCTCCTTTTACACCCACACGCACAAAATACTCCGGAGCAGAAATACCCGCATCAGCCATTAAAGAAAAGGCCTTTGCTTTCGCTTTGTCATTAATAATGATATCTGCTTCCGTGCCTACCATGCTAAGTTATTAGTGAACAATACTTTTTTCTTGTTCTATAGGCTCTAAGCCCTGTTTTACTCTGTAATCATTGATGGCTGCTTTAATCGCATCTTCTGCCAAAACAGAGCAATGAATTTTAACTGGCGGAAGCGCTAGCTCTTCAACAATTTCCATATTGTCAATAGCCAAAGCATCATCAACAGATTTTCCTTTTAACCACTCTGTAGCCAAAGAGCTACTAGCAATAGCGCTACCGCAGCCAAAGGTTTTAAACTTAGCATCTGCGATTTTACCATCATTATCCACCTCTATTTGCAGGCGCATAACATCACCACACTCTGGAGCTCCAACTAAGCCCGTTCCAACCTGGTCCGATGCTTTATCTAAGGTTCCAACGTTTCTTGGATTGTTAAAGTGATCAATTACTTTTTCTGAATATGCCATTTTTTATATTTACAAATTTACTATTTAAAACGATTCTAAACAAGATTTAAGTCTAGTGATCCGTCCATTCAATGGTTTTTAGATCAATTCCCTCTTTAAACATTTCCCACAAGGGACTCATATCTCTTAATTTATTCACCGCTTCCGTTACCGTTTTAATGGTAAAATCAACCTCCTCCTCCGTGCTAAATCGGCTTAAGCCAAAACGCAAGCTGGAGTGAGCCAACTCATCATCCAAACCTAAGCTCTTTAATACATAGCTCGGCTCAAGGGATGCACTGGTACAAGCTGATCCTGAGGATACTGCGATATCTTTAATACCAATCATTAAGCCCTCGCCCTCTACATGTTTGAAACTAATGTTTGTAGTATGCGGCAAACGACTATCCTTATTTCCATTAAGGTAACTCTCCTCCAATTTAAGGAGTTCCGTCTCTAATTTATCTCTCAATCGGCTAGTATGAGCAGCATCCTTATCCATTTCAGCAATCGCAATTTCACATGCCCTACCAAAACCAACAATGCCTGGCACATTCAACGTACCACTGCGCATGCCACGTTCATGACCACCACCATCTAACTGAGCCGTAACCTTAACCCTTGGATTTTTACGACGCACATACAAAGCACCTACCCCTTTCGGTCCGTACATTTTATGAGCGGTAAAGCTCATCAAGTCAATATTGTCTTTAATAACGTCCACCGGTATTTTACCAACTGCTTGGGTTGCATCCGAGTGGAAAAGCACTCCATGTTCCTTACACATAGCCCCTATTTCCTGCACCTGCTGTAACACACCCAACTCATTGTTTCCATACATAATAGAAACCAAAATGGTATTATCCTTGATGGATGATTTAAGTAATTCCAAATCAATCATGCCATTTCCTTGAACTGGCAAATAGGTAACCTCTGCCCCTTGTTTCTCTAAATGAGCACAAGCATCCAAAACAGCCTTATGTTCTGTAGCCGCTGTTATGATATGATTTCCCTTGCGGGCATACATTTCAAAAACACCCTTTAAGGCAAGGTTATTACTTTCTGTAGCGCCACTCGTAAAAATGATTTCCTTCTCATTTGCACCAATCAGCTTCGCAATTTGCTCACGCGCATAATCAACCGCCTCCTCTGCACTCCAACCAAAAGAATGGTTTCGGCTTGCAGCATTTCCAAACGTTTCTAAAAAGAACGGCGTCATGGTTTCAAACACACGTGGGTCCACTTTAGTTGTAGCGTTATTATCTAAGTATATGGGCAGTTTCATTCTTATTTTTATTTATTCTAATTCTAAACAGCAAAAATAACACATATCCCTTACTATTGTTTGAACGAATGTAAATTCTTTTTCTAAGAATGCCTGACAATAGAAAGGCAAGCTAGCTTTGGGGATTTGCTAGATTTCGAGCCGCAACTCGATTAGTCCAATATTACATTGTCAATTAAACGAACGCCCTCGAGGACTCCAGCGAAAACAAGAGCTTGTCGGGTTTCTTTTTTGCGATGGCTAGCTGCATCCATATTTGGCAAGTTAATCAGGTCTAAATATTCTATTTCTATGCGGCAACTTGCTAAATGCTCCTTGCTCAAATTAAAAGCCTCATTAAAAGCCATTCCATTTTCTAAATGCTCGCCAATAGCAGTTAAACGCTTAAAAATTTGCGCGGCATGGACTTTCCCTTCCTCAGATAATCGAGTATTACGCGAGCTCATGGCCAAGCCAGATTCTTCACGCACCGTCTCGCAAATGTGAAGTTCCATCATTGGAAAGCACTGAGCAATCAATTTTTCTGCCACCATACACTGTTGCAGGTCTTTTTGGCCAAAGAAAACATGATTGGGTTGTATGAGGTGAAAGAAGGTGTAAAGCACCTTTAAAACCCCGTCAAAATGCCCCGGCCGCATTTTCCCTTCATAAATATCATGCAAAGGAGTAATATCTATTTTCGGGTAATCTACCTCAGCTCCGTATAAATCCTCCGGAGTAGGCATAAATAAGAACCGCACCCCTTCTTTGCCTAGCAAATCAATATCTGCCTCCAATGTTTTGGGATAAGTATCCAAATCGTTCACATTTCCAAATTGCAGCGGATTTACAAAAATACTGCACATGGTAATGGGGTTGTGCTCCATAGCGCTGGCCATTAGGCTGCTATGCCCTTTGTGTAATGCTCCCATTGTTGGAACAAAGGCTAAATCATCACCCAATTGATGGCGGTATGCTTGAATCTCTTCTCTGGTTTGAAAAATTGTTAACATGGCTAAACCCCTGCAAATTAAAGGGTTTTAAAAAGAAAAATTTTGTTTTCTCCCTTTTATTTCGTTACTTTTGTAGTGGATATTAATTACATTCAGACAAAATATGTTCGCAAAAGAAAGTGTAAAGAAAAAAGTATTATATGTTAGTTCAGAGATGGCTCCATTTTTGGATGATTCCAATCTAGCAAATGTGACCCGAATGGTGCCACAAGCCATCCAAGAAAAGGATAACGAAATTCGTATACTGGTGCCAAAGTTTGGTGTAATCAATGAACGAAGAAACCGATTGCACGAAGTCGTGCGATTAAGCGGTATCAATATCACCATTGATGATAACGATAATCCATTGATTATTAAAGTTGCTTCCGTACCCGGAACCAAAATGCAAGTGTATTTCTTGGATAATGAAGATTTCTTCCAACGTAAAAATGTGTACAATGATGATGAAGGAAAATTCTTTGACGACAATGACGAGAGAACCATTTTCTTTTGCAAAGGAGTTATGGAAACCGTAAAAAAATTAGGCTGGGCTCCCGATATTATTCATTGTTCTGGGTGGATGACCAGTTTAATTCCATTTTACCTTAAAACGACCTACAAAAATGAGCCCGTATTTAGAAATTCTAAGGTGGTATATAGTGTCGGTTCCTGTAAGGAAGAAGAAGGAAACTTGGGGTCAGATTTTGCACGTAAGGCAAGTTTAAATAACTCCGATGAAGAGTCGGTTCAAACTTTTGCCGAAGGCGGTATTCCATGCTTAAATAAATCTGCAGCCACTTTTGCCGATGCTATTGTTACATTAGACGAAGCGGGAAAGAACAGCGTACAAGAGATTATTGATAATAAGCCACACATGATGCACGACAGCGATGCTTGCGCAGATAAATATGTAACTTTTTACGAATCTCTGATGGCCAAGTCCTAAAAGAACAGTTATTTTGCATACAGTGAAGAACTCATTTATAATGCTTCTGATTTTTACAGGAGCATTTTTTTCTTGTAAAAAAGAGACCGGTAATATTCTTATTGAGGGTCAAGGCGGATCAGGTAATATAGATTTATATTACAACGATAGCTTAAGCACCTTGGGAATTACTATAAAAGAAGATTCGCTGCTTGCCAACGGGCTTTCATATAGCCTTTTAGGAACAGCCAACGATCCGGAACTGGGCTTGTATTCCAATAGTATTCTCACCCGTATGTCCATTTTTGAACCGCAGGCCGATTTCCCCAATACACTTACTCCAGACAGCGCCATTTTGTATTTACCCTTTATTGAAGGTGTAAATTATTATGGCAATTATTTAGAAGATCAAATCATTAAAATTTCAGAATTAGAAACCGAAATTGCAACAAATACAACCTATTACCAAGGCTTAGATTACTCAGTGGTAGGCGCTCCTACCTTTTATAATGGCCAAACTTTCTTTTTTGATTACCATACCGTTAAGCACAATAATATAGATATGCTCATGCCTCCTGGTTTGTATGTAAGGCTTGATCCACTTATGGCTAAAAGACTCATGAGTTTTCCGGTGAACGATTATGAGAATAACGAATTATTGCAGGCCGATTTTAAAGGATTTGCCATAGAGGCTATTCCCAATGATTTAGATCCAGGAAACGGGGGTTTTGGTGTGTTTAACATGGCATCTACAGCAGCCGTTTCTGATATGGCCAAGGTTTTGGTGTATTACAACGATACCTCCGATTTTATTTTTAAATTATCCGGTTCATCTTCTATTGTAAATACCGGGAAATCGCATGGATACAGTGCCGCTGTAAATCAACAATTAAACAGCAGCGGTTATACCAATACCATTGTTTACGCCCAAGGCGGAAATAGTGTTAAAGGTCAAGTACAAATTCAAGACCTCGATAAATTGGCTGCCAAAGGAAAAGTGGTGGTCAATAAAGCCACGGTAACCGTTTTCTTAAAAGACAATACCTGGGATGAGTTTTATTTTACACGACCCTTGAGAATTAACCTGCTCAAACCCCAAGAAAATACCATTCGAAATACCATTATAAAAGACCAGTACGACGTGAGTCGCCCGAGTAATCTACTTGCTATTGGCGGAGACCTAAACGAATCAGATAATTCCTATACCTTCACCATTACGCGTCAAATGCAAGAGTGGATTAATGACTACTCGGATGGATTAAACCCCAATCCCAGTTTTAATTTAACCATTCCATCAGACAATCCCGTAACTGGAGCACGAGGCGTTTTTGATTTAAGTAAAACAAAAATTAGGGTTACCTATGCGGTGCCGAACTAAATAGTAAAGCAATTGTTATTCTAGATATATGTCCAAAAGAGTTCCCTACCAATTAGTAAGTAGAAGTTGGAAACCAGAACCTACTACATTCACCGTGAATGGCGTAGAGATTGGCAAAGAATTAATGATGATTGCAGGCCCTTGTGCCGTAGAAAATGAAGAACAGATATTTACCATAACAGAGTTCTTATCTAAATTAAATGTAAAGTTTTTAAGAGGGGGCGCATACAAGCCCCGAACATCACCCTATTCTTTTCAGGGCTTAAAAACTGAAGGCTTGAAACTCATGCGAAGAGCTGCAGATAAATTTGGAATGGCCGTAGTAACTGAAATCATGAGTATTGATAAAATTGATGAACTGGTTCAGTACGCAGATATTTTACAGGTAGGCACGCGCAACATGCAAAACTATCCGCTTCTAAGGGCGTTAGGTAAAATTAATAAACCCGTTTTACTAAAACGCGGAATGAGCAATACCATTGAAGAATGGTTGTTGGCCGCAGAGTATATTCTATCTGGGGGAAATAGCAAAGTAATATTATGTGAACGAGGCATACGTACCTTTGAAACAGCCACGCGGAATACCTTAGATATAAGCGCCGTTCCCATGGCAAAAAGTCTCTCGCATTTACCTGTAATTATAGATCCCAGTCAAGGAACAGGAGCCCGAGACATGGTTGTTCCCATGAGTAGAGCAGGCATAGCAGCTGGTGCAGATGGTTTAATAATAGAAGTACACAACCAACCAGAAGAAGCCTTAAGTGATGGCGATCAGAGCTTATACTTAGACCAGTTCCAAGAAATGCTTGGCCCCTTAAGTAAAATGGCCAGTGTATTAAATAAATCCTTTGATTTTCAGGCTGAAGTAAGCCAGGTTGAGAATAATTAATCCTTCGATTTTTTAAATTTACGCTTCACCTTCTCCACGTACCTTATTTCCTTATCATTGAGCAATCGCCATTTGCCGCGACCTAATTTTACGTGGTCAAATTCACCCATCATCACCCTATCTAAGCCCTTTACTTCATAGTTCAGGTGCTCAAACATGCGGCGCACAATCCTATTTCTACCACTGTGTATTTCGAGTCCCAGTACCGTTGGGTCATCGCTGTCTACAAAACCCACTTGCTCAAAAGCCATTAAGCCATCTTCCAATTGAACGCCCTCTACCCATGCAAGTAAATCTTCTTTTTCTGGTTTGCGATCCAGTTTAACTCTATAAATCTTTTTTACCTCAAAACTGGGGTGTGTCATGGCTTGAGAAAAATCTCCATCATTTGTTAAAAGCAGAAGCCCTGTGGTATTTCTATCCAATCTACCTACGGGATAAAGCAGGTGACTTCCTTCCATTTTTATCAAGTCCATCACGGTTTTTCTGCCTTGAGGATCTTTCTTAGTAGTAATGTAGCCTTTTGGTTTGTTCATGACGGCATAAATAAATTGCTTTGGTTCAATTTTAGAGCCATTTACTTTTACTTTGGAACCCGGCGCAACCATAAAGCCCATTTCAGTAACGGGTTCTCCATCTACTTTAACTCGGCCTTTAGCTATCATATCATCCGCTTGCCTGCGGCTGCATAATCCACTATTTGCAATGTATTTATTTAAACGTATCGTGGTTTTTTCTAATTCTTCCCCTTTACTCAGCTTTTCTCCTGCCTTGCTTCGAGCTTTCTTAGAGCCTTTATAATTCTCCTTGCGCTTATCTGCTTTTTTAAATTCAGGTTTGTCTCCCTTTAAGTCTCTTTTTTTGTATTCCTTTGCCATGCTAACCTGATTGGCTGCAAAGGTAGGACTATTTATCTATGTTTTAGAGGCTTAAATCGCAAAAGAACTGCGGAGACAGAGGCATAAAAAAAGGGAGCCTAAGCTCCCTTTTTGTTCTAAATGGATCATTCTAAAATCCAACCTCAACCTGAAAACGAATTTCAGGAATGGGGTCTGAATTCACCGTTTCACTCATTCCAAAATCAGATTGAACTTTTACTGTATGCCCCACCACATAGCGTGAAAGTGCAATTTTATATTCCTTAATATCTTTTAAAGAGGAAGAAGCATCTGCCGTAATACTTGTGTACCTCGCTGCAACCTCAAAATTATTCTTAAATAAATAACCAGCCTGAAACGTGATTCCGGTTCCAGTCCTAAATCTTAAACTTTGGTTTATTGCCTCATCATTTATTCGAGAGTCCGATTTTTTATCGGCATACTCTGCCATAGCTGAGAATCCCTTGTACTTAAAAATGAGATCAACAAACACCGTGCTTAAGTCTCTGTAAAACGGATTCCCTGAGGTATCCGTAACGAATTTCTTTAGTTGACCACCTTGTCGCGAGGCATCCATATTAAGATCATAGGTGACCCCTATGGAAAGCTTTGGTTTTTGCTCTCTAGCCAGATCCGCACTAAAATAGTCTCCTTTTTTGGTGAACTCTCCAAATGGAAGTATTTCTGCCCTACCTGTATAATTAAACTGGCCAAAATTTCCCTTGGTAATATTTCTTCCTTCTCCAAGTCCTGCACTTGCAGATAGTCTAAATGGCATTTCGGCTATTTTCGTTTTAAATCGAAATTG
>Ga0206130_10002221_pt1 | contig 27212 bp, 26 predicted proteins | sample Helgoland_Spring_9_FD_148637 | JGI IMG/M metagenome (GOLD analysis project Ga0206130, IMG submission 148637) | Pelagic subsurface seawater microbial communities from Kabeltonne, Helgoland, North Sea - Helgoland_Spring_Bloom_20160512_1 | ecosystem: Environmental > Aquatic > Marine > Epipelagic ...
TTCCACTTCATTAACTGTATCTTCTACAACCTCATCCTCTAAATTGAATTTCTTTACCATAAACGGCTCTTCAACCTCTTCGTGAACTCGAGGCTCCGTATTAGGAGCAGAAGTTTGCGTCGGAGATTGGATAGGTTGTGTAATAATTGTTGGTCTATCTTCTTCCAAATTCATTCGTGTTCTAGCCGCCTCTCTTTGCGGGAGTCCAGTATCAGGAGTTGATTTAAATCCTGTTGCAATTATAGTAATGCAGAGGTTATCCCCCAAACTAGCATCATGACCATGACCCCAAATTACATCTGCAGTGTTTCCTGCTTCGTCTTGTATATAATCGGTGATTTCAGAAATTTCATCCATCAACACTTCCTGGTCTCCGTAAGTTATGTTTAACAATACGTAACGAGCTCCACTAATTTGATTATCGTTTAGTAATGGAGAAGCCAATGCTTTCATTGTCGCTTTTTGAGCTCTTCCTTCACCTTCAGCTTCAGCTGTTCCCATTATAGCAACTCCACTGTCTTTCATTACTGTATTAACATCATTAAAATCGACATTTATTTGACCAGTAACTGATATTACTTCAGCAATACCTTTTGCTGCAGAAGAAAGCACATCATCAGCTTGCGCAAATGCATTTCCTAATGAAAGATTCCCAAACATCTCACGAAGCTTGTCATTATTAATCACTAAAAGTGTATCAACAGATTCTCTCATTTTCTCTAAACCTTCTTCAGCTTGTGAGATTCTTTTTCTTCCCTCAAACTTGAAAGGGATAGTTACTATACCTACGGTTAAAATTCCCAATTCTTTGGCAATTTTAGCGATAACTGGAGCTGCTCCAGTTCCGGTACCTCCTCCCATTCCAGCAGTAACGAATACCATTTTGGTATTTTTCTCAAGAATTTCTCTTATTTCATCAATATTTTCAATGGCAGCATTCATACCAACATCAGGCAATGCTCCTGCTCCTCTACCATCAGTAAGGCTCTTTCCTAACTGAATTTTAATTGGAACTGGACTCATGTCCAATGCTTGGTGATCTGTGTTACACACCAAAAAATCAACTCCTTTTATTCCTTGACGGAACATGTGGTTTACGGCATTACTGCCACCACCTCCAACACCTATAACTTTAATTATAGATGATTGGTCTTTGGGTATATCAAATTTCATCATAGCGGTTATTATTTGTTTGTTGTTATTCTTCTTTATTTAATCTACTGACTCATCAAAAAAGTTCTTAATCTTATCGAAAAAGCCTCCTTTTGTTTTCTCAGAGTGTGTTCTTGTATTTATATATGCTTTTGAAGCCAATACTTTGTCAAAGTTTTCGAATCCCTTTGCAACCAATCCAACACCAGTTGCGAATAATGGACTCGTTAAGTTAGTACTTGTGTTTGAACTTAAATGCTCATTTGGAAAACCAATCCTTGCATCCATTCCAGTGGCATATTCAAATAATTGACTGATATGTTTTAATTGAGAACCTCCTCCAGTTACAACAATTCCTCCAATCAATTTCTTCTCGTATCCGGAATTTTTGATTTCATAATACACATGTTCAATAATTTCCGCCATCCGCGCATTAATAATATTTGAAAGATTCTTTACTGAAATCTCTTTTGGATCTCTCCCTCTTAGACCTGGAATACAAACTATTTCATTTTCTTGACTTTGATTAGAAAGGGCTGTTCCAAATTTTGTTTTCAGCAATTCAGCCTGACGATGCATTATTGTGCAACCTTCTTTGATGTCCTCAGTTATCACATTACCTCCAAAAGGAATAACCGCAGTATGTCTGATTATTCCATCATGGAATATTGCGATATCTGTTGTACCTCCACCTATATCAACCAACACCACACCTGCTTCTTTCTCTTCATCACTTAACACCGCAGAAGCTGACGCAAGAGGCTCAAGAATTAATTCCGCTACCTCTAGTCCAGCCTTCGCTACACATTTGTAAATATTTTTAGCAGATGCCATTGCGCCAGTAATTATATGAAAGTTTGCCTCTAATTGCACACCAGACATTCCGATTGGATCTTTCACACCACTTTGTCTATCAACAATATACTCCTGAGGTAAAACATGAATTATTTCCTCACCTGGCATCATAACAAGTTTGTACATGTCATCTATAAGAGCATCTACATCTTGTTGATTGATTTCTTCTTCGATACTGTCTCTAGTAATCATACCGCGATGCTGCAAACTTTTAATATGCTGCCCTGCTATACCTACGTTAACTACTTTAATTTCAACGCCTGATTTTGCCTCTGCTTCCTCTACAGCAGTGCGAATAGATTGAACTGTTTTTTCAATATTAGAAACCACACCACGTGTAACTCCAACACTTGGGGCTTTTCCAACACCTAACATTTCTATTTTTCCATGCTCGGTCTTTCGACCAACAAGGCATGCTATTTTTGTGGTTCCAATATCAAGGCCAACTACTATTTCTGGTGCATCCATAATTTAACGTTTTGAACAGATTATTTGATTTATATATTTAATATTTAATGTGTCGTATAAATTCAATTCTTTTGGATTAATTACCTCAGTGTAGAATCGGGTCAATTTTTTAAACTTAATTTCAGCGTGTTTCGAATCGCCAAAGAGTATTCTTTGATTTCCTACTCTAGGGATCATTTCCATTTCTTTATCTTGATTAAAATAAGTTTGAACAATTTGTGCGTTCATAAATTTATTTTCTTTAAATAGCAGAGCTACTGTATATATATCGTCTATTACAGAAACAGCTTTTAACGAATCATTCTCGTTTAATTCATTTATAGAATAGCCATTTCTACCCTCCTTAATTTCTCCATTAAAAACTGGCACCTTAGCAACATAATGCTCACTAAGTGGCATTTGTTCCCCTGTTTCATCCAAGTAAAAACTAATAAGCCCACCTTTCATTATTACCCTTGCAATTGGTGTACTCTGTGTAATATCTACTTTTACAACACCTGAATTAAATTTAAATACTTCTGCGTTTTTAACTCCAGGCATATTCAATAAAGACTTTTCAATTCTATCAACCTCAATATCACCCATCAATTGATTCGTAAAAGAATAACCCATGTTACTCATTTCCTCGAGCACCAATTCTTCTGTCACAAAACCATGCCCATTAGATTTATCGATATTTATCTCTGGTCTAACACAGGTTATTGCCTTATAATCACCGTCCACAAAACCAACTAGCAACATAGCGCCAATTACGAATAAACTCCAAGCCGATATTTTTAATACCTTTTTCACACTAAACCACTAATAATTTTTTCGTTATTAGTTTTTTTTTAATTGGTTCAATTAATTCATCTATATCTCCAGCTCCTAAAGTAAGCAGCACCTCTAGCTTCCTATCAGTTATGGATCCTACTAATTCTTCTTTCGATAATAACTCTTTGCAATCATTAGAAATCTTACTTAACAGCATTGAAGAACTAACGCCTTCAATGGGCAATTCTCTTGCAGGATAAATATCTAACAACAACACTTCATCTAATAAGTCTAAGCTGACTGCAAAATCGTCTGCAAAATCTCTTGTTCTTGAATACAGATGCGGTTGAAATACTCCTGTTATTTTCTTGGCTGGATACATCTCCTTTACAGAATTTATACAAGCCGCTAATTCTACCGGATGGTGAGCATAATCATCTATATAAACAACTGCTTCTGTTTTTATATGATATTCGAATCTTCTTTTAACTCCTTTGAATGATTTTAATGCAGCTACAATTAACGTTGTACTGAGACCCAACTCAATTCCAACAGCAATAGCCGCAACTGCATTTTCAACATTATGTAACCCTGGCATTCCTAATACCGCATCTTTCACTCTTTCTTTAGGAGTAACGATATCAAAGTGGTATTCACCATTTTCAATAGCTATGTTTGTAGCGTAGTAATCTGCTTTTTCGTTTACAGCATATTCAATTGTGTTTTTGTGCTCAACTGACAATCCTTTCCGTTTAATTAAAACACCATCTGATGGAAGTTTAGCAACATACTTTTCAAAAGACTTAGTTAAATAACTATGTTCTCCGTAAATATCCAAATGATCAGCATCCATAGACGTTACAATTGCAATATTTGGAGCGAGTGTTAAAAATGAACGATCATATTCATCCGCTTCGACCACTACTGTTTCTGCCTTTTCATTGAGTAAAAAGTTTGAATTTAGATTTGAACTAATTCCACCTAAAAAAGCATTAACAGGAAAACCGCTATTATCCAAGACATGTGCAATTATACTCGAAGTTGTTGTTTTTCCATGCGTACCAGCTACACCGATTGTAAATAGCTCATCTGTTAATAATCCCAATAACTCTGAACGCTTTACTATATTAAACCCATTATCCTTAAAATAATTATAACCTTTGTGGCTAGATGTAATTGCAGGTGTATAAACTATAAGCGTTGTTTTTGCATTTTTAAATGAAGTAGAAATTTCAGATAATTCATCACTGTATGAAATAATAGCACCTTCTTTAACTAAACTTTCAGTTAAAGGTGTGCACACTTTATCATAGCCACCTACAGAAATACCTTTACTTAAGTAGAAACGAGCCAATGCACTCATCCCAATCCCTCCGATTCCGATAAAATAAACGCTATGTATGTTTTTCAATTCCATTACTTACGATTGGTATTATTTACCAACCAACTTCATTACTTCATTTTTAATATCCATTGCTGCGTTTGGCTTCCCTAACACAGAAATTTGATTCGATAATTCTATCATTTCTTCCTTGTTATCAAGCAAAGACAATACACTTTGCACTAAAATATTAGGTGCATCGACATCTTTTACAAGCACTGCAGCCTTTTTATTAACAAGCGACATTGCATTCAGTGTCTGATGATCTTCCGCAACATTGGGCGAAGGCACTAGTATCACTGGCTTTTTAACTAAACACAGCTCACTTACAGAAAGTGCTCCAGCTCGACTAATTACAACATCTGCAGCTGCATAAGCTAAATCCATACGGCTAATAAATGCCATGGGCTTGATATTTTTGCCATATGAGACAGTAGCTTTCTCTATTTCATCAATATAAATTTTGCCCGTCTGCCATATCAATTGATGACCACTTTCTTCAAGTTCCTGCAATTTATTTTTAATACTGTTATTAATCGTTCGTGCACCAAGGCTTCCTCCAATTATTAATATTGTTTTCTTATTAGCTACCAAATCAAAATGAGCCACAGCATCACTCCGCTTATTTTCAATTGATAAAATATCATTCCGCACTGGGTTACCAGTAATAACTATTTTTTCTTTTGGAAAAAACTTCTCCATATTTTCATATGCTACACAGATCTTTTTTGCTTTTTTAGCTAAAAGCTTATTTGTAATTCCTGCATAAGAATTTTGCTCTTGCAATAAAGTCGGAACACCATGTCTACCAGCCATTTTTAGTAATGGTCCACTGGCGTATCCCCCAACACCAATAGCAATATCGGGATTAAATTCTTTCACTATTGCCTTTGCTGCTTTTAAGCTTTTTAGTAATTTCAAAGGGAAAGAGAAATTTCTCCAAAGCTTTTTTCTATGAAAGCCAACAACATCCAATCCTTTTATCGGATAACCAGCAGCAGGAACTTTTTCCATTTCCATTTTTCCATTGGCTCCAACAAACAATATAGTAGCATTAGGATGCTCCGCCTTTATTGCATTTGCAATTGCGATAGCAGGAAAAATATGCCCCCCTGTGCCACCACCACTTATTATAACTTTTATTGCACTCATACTTCAGTCTCCTCTCCGCTGTAAACTGTTCGACTTATATTTAATATTATCCCGATAGCAACACAGCTAAATAAAATAGATGTTCCACCCATACTAATTAATGGCAATGGTTGACCGGTAACAGGTAAAAGATTAACACCAACTCCCATATTAATTAATGCTTGGAACACTAATAGAAAACTCAATCCAAAGGCAAGATAACCTCCAAAGGAACTGCTCGTTTTCGTCATTATTTTTATGGACCGAAATAGAAACATCAGGTAGAGTAACAACATTATTAACCCACCAAAAAGGGATCCGTAATCTTCAATAATTGAAGCATAAACAAAATCAGACTGCGCTGAATATAATTCATTTTTAATATTTCCGTTACCTGGGCCATTCCCCCATACACCCCCATTTGCAACAGCAATTTTTGCTCTTTGCGCTTGATAATTTTCGTCTGCAGAACCAGAACTATACCCCAATATTCGCTGTTCCCAAGTATTAACTCTTGGAAGAAGACCAGGCGCAACATGGTTTAGAGAAATCAATAACATCAGCAATCCAATTGCACCACCTAACACAGCTAATAAATGTTTTATTGCAACCCCACCAACAAACAAAAGGACAAAACAAACAGTCATTAACATAGCGGCGGTAGAAAAATCAGCAGGCAATATTAGGAGACATATACCACCAATCGGTATTAAAATTGGCACCAAACCTTCTTTAAAATTTTTGATTTTACCTTTATTCTTAGCCAACATTCTAGCAACATAAATAACCAAAATAATTTTAGCAAAATCAGAAGGTTGAAAGCCCATAATCCACCTTTGAGCAGAATTAATATTTCTACCAAAAATTAACGTAACAAGCAATAAAGCAGCGGCAACCCATATACCCAACTGAGATAATCTGGAAAAATATCGAAACTCAAAATGTTGTAAATAAATAATCGTCACAATACCTAGAACTAACATAACAAGGTGTCTAAAAAAGAAAGGAATTGCATCTCCATCTGTTAACCTGTAGGCCATATTTGCACTGGCACTATAAGCCATAATAGCTGAAATTATTGACAACAATATTATGATAGACCAAATAGCCTTATCACCTTTTAGATATTTATCGATTGATAATTGCATTTGCGATTATATGATCTAAATCAACGATTTGAAATGCTCTCCTCTTTGTCTGTAGTCATCATACAAATCAAAACTTGAGCAAGCCGGAGAGAACAATACAACATCACCTTCTTTTGACCATTCTGCTGCAGTTAGCACAGCGCCTTCAAGTGTTTCTTTATGGGCATATCCTTCTGTAATACCAGCAAACGTATATTTTATTTGCGTCTCGTAAGAACCAAAGCAAATTACTTTTTTCACTTTGTATCGAACCAATTTATCAAACACTGCATAATCACGTTGAACATCAGATGCTCCTACTATCCATATAACCGGCTTATCCATTAATTCCAAAGAATAGTAAGAAGAATCTATATCAGTGGCTTTTGAATCATTAATCCATTCTACCCCATTTTTTATACCTATAGACTCTAACCTATGCCCTACATCTGAAAAAAGATTTATGCTATTTTTTCTAGCTTCAAGCATTCGCGCTTTTTGACCTTTAATTTTATTCTGTTCCATAACCAAATTAATTATTAGTGTTTTTTTCTTATAAAGACCTTACCGCTTTCTTAAAAGAATTACCTCTTTCCTCGTAATTCTCGAACAAATCGAAACTGGCGCAAGCTGGAGATAGCAATACTGCATATCCTTTTTTCGCTAAGCGATAGGCAAGTCTTACTGCGTCACCTGCATCCGACGCATCCCAGATTTCATCAACTATTCCATCAAAAGCATTGTGTAATTTTGAATTGTCTTTTCCAAGGCAAACCATTCCTACTACCTTTTGTTTTACAAGTCCTGACAAGAATTCATAATCATTCCCCTTATCAACACCACCTGCGATCCAAATAGTTGGTTTCTGCATACTTTCTAAAGCATACCAAGTAGAATTTACATTGGTTGCTTTTGAGTCATTAACAAACTCAATCCCGTGGACCTCTGCAACAAACTCAAGTCTGTGCTCTACATTTTGAAAGTCAGATAAACTGTCTCTAATAATCTCTTTTCTAATTTCAAGTACTCTCCCTGCAATACCTGAAGCCATCGAATTGTAAGCATTATGCTTACCCTGTTGTGCTAGTTCATGTATACTCATAGTTGTTTGTTTGTTGTTTATATTTATGCTTAGTTGTTCGTTCACTATACAAGCTCCTTCTGATATTTTCCGCTCCATTGAAAAAGGAAGAATTCGAGCCTTTGTTTTTCTTTTTTGTAATTCTTTTACAATAACTTCATCATCTGCATTGTAGATGAGCACATCTTCTTCTGTTTGATTTTGAAGGATTCTTAATTTACTTTCAACATACTTTTGCATGTCGTTATCATATCGATCGAGGTGATCAGGAGTAATATTTAACAGCATCGCAACATTTGCTCGGAAGCTGAACATTCCATCCAATTGGAAGCTGCTTAATTCTAGCACATAATAATCATGCTTATTATCAGCTACGAGTTTTGCAAAACTTTCACCAATATTTCCTGCAACAGCTACATTCAATCCTGCATTGGACATAATATGATATGTCATTAAAGCTGTAGTAGTTTTCCCATTACTTCCAGTAATACAAATCAATTTTGCGTCAGTATATCTAGCCGCAAACTCAATTTCAGAAACTACAGAAACACCTTTTTGTTTAAGGCCTATAATTAACTGAGTCGCATCTGGAATACCAGGACTTTTTACCACCTCATCTGCATCCATTATTTTGGAAAGCGTATGATTACCCTCTTCCCAATCGATTTCATTATTTAAAAGAACTTTTTTGTAACCCTCCTTAATTTCCCCTTTGTCAGAAACAAAAACCTTAAACCCTTTTTGCTGGGCTAAAATCGCTGTACCAACACCACTCTCTCCTGCTCCGAGAACCACTATTTTTTGACCTTCGTTCACTATCTCAGCTTGAGTGTTACAATAGATAATGCCGCTAACATGATTCCTATAATCCAAAAGCGCGCAACAATTTTTGACTCATGCATTCCTTTTTTCTGATAATGATGGTGTAATGGAGCCATCAGGAAAACTCGCTTCCCTTCTCCATGTTTTTTCTTGGTGTACTTGAACCAACCCACCTGAATCATTACCGATAAATTTTCTATTAAAAAGATTCCACAGAATATTGGAATCAATAATTCTTTTCGAACAGCAATAGCAAACGTTGCTATTATACCACCTAGAGCCAAACTACCTGTATCACCCATAAAAACCTTTGCAGGGTAGGAATTGTACCAAAGAAATCCAATACACGCACCAATAAACGCACTTATAAAAATTACAAGCTCCCCCGAATGTGGTATGTACATTATATTTAGGTAATCTGCGAATATGGCATTACCTGATAGGTAAGCAAATATGGCCAGCGTAACCCCTATAATAGCGGAGGTTCCGGTAGCTAAACCGTCAATACCATCGGTAAGATTTGCCCCATTTGAAACATTAACAACAATAATGATTACAATCAAGATATAAAGTATCCAAGTGTACTTACCTAACCCAAACCATTTGTAATCGAATTCATTATTCTTTACAAAAGGAATTGTGGTTGTAGTCGCTTTTTTCTCTTCCCAGTGATAATAAGTAACATCACCATCGATATCGCATTCAGCTTGTTGATTAAACTCTAAAGATTCTGATTTTTCGCTATCAATGACTTTTTCCATCACCACAACATCTTCACTAAAATAAAGCAATGACCCTACAATAATTCCAACTCCAACTTGCCCTATAACTTTAAACTTACCGGCTAATCCAGCCTTATTCTTCTTAAAAACTTTAATGTAATCATCTATAAAACCAATAAACCCTAACCAAACCGTAGCTAGCACCATAGTTAAGGTGTAAATATTATCAAGCTCAGCAAAAAGAAGCGTTGGAATTAAAATTGCTCCAAGAATAATTAAACCACCCATCGTTGGGGTCCCTGATTTTTCAATTTGACCTTCCAAGCCTAAGTCACGAATAGATTCACCAACTTGTTTTCTTTGTAGCATTGCTATTAACTTCCCTCCAAACATCATTGAAATAATCAACGACACCAACAATGCCATTCCTGCTCTAAAAGAGATGTAACTGAATAAACCAGCACCAGGAAAATCTAAACCTTCGAATAAGTGATATAACATTATTTACTCAATATTTTAAACGTTTCTAATAAAGCTTCCATATCATCAAAAGGCAAAGTTTCCTCTTTAATAATCTGGTATTTCTCATGACCTTTACCCGCTACCAAAAGAATATCTCCAGCATGACCCATACAGCAAGCTGTCTTTATAGCCTCCTTTCTATCCGTAATAGCGAGCGTCTTTTTATAATGTTCAGCTGGAACCCCAGCTCTCATCTCTTCAATAATTTTTCCCGGATCTTCACTTCGTGGATTGTCTGAAGTAAATATGACTTGGTCACTCAATTTGCAAGCAATCGCTGCCATCAGAGGTCTTTTTGCTGCATCCCTATCTCCACCGCAGCCAACTACCGTGATTACCATTTCATTTCCAACTCGAATATCTTTAATCGTTTTCAGAACATTTTCCAACGCATCAGGAGTATGCGCATAATCCACTATAGCCGTTATTCCTGATTGAGAAGATACATGCTGAAACCTTCCTTCAGGAGGGGTTAGATTACTTAAAGTTGTTAAAACAGATAAATCATCCTCCCCCAATAGCATACCGACTGCATATGCCACCAGTGCATTGTAAGCATTAAACCCACCTATCAATTTTGTGTACAACTCCTTTCCACCAATATCCAATTGAAGCCCATCAAAGCGACTATCTATAATTTTAGCTTTAAAATCAGCAACTGAATTAATACCGTAAGTATGAACTTTCGCGCGTGTATCATGAACCATTGTCTCCCCATGCAATTGATCTGCATTCGTAAGCACAAAAGACCTCTCTGTCAGCACATCAAAAAACGCCTTTTTAGAAGCTATATAGTTGTCGAAAGTTTTATGATAATCCAAATGATCGTGCGTAATATTTGTAAATACACCACCTGCAAAATTCACCCCTGCAATTCTCTTTTGATCAACAGCATGTGAACTTACCTCCATGAAACAATACAAGCAACCCTTCTGAACCATGCGACTCAGCAGCTCATTTAAATCAAGTGAATTTGGTGTGGTGTGCGTCGAATCAACTTTTTCTGCATGAATCTTATTAACGACTGTGGAGATTAAACCAACCTTATAGCCCAACATCCTAAAGAGATCATACATGAGCGTTACAGATGTAGTTTTTCCATTGGTCCCTGTAACTCCAATTAACTTTAATTTATCTGAAGGGTTCTCATAAAAATTTGCAGCAATAACACCAAGTGCTTGAGCTGAATCATCCACCTTTATATACGTTACACTTTCATCAATTTCCTCGGGAAATTCCTCACAAACAACACTTAACGCACCTTCCGTTATTGCCTTACTTATGTAATCGTGACCATCAACCTGAGTTCCTCGCAACGCAACAAACATAGTATATGAAACCACTTTTCTAGAATCATAAGCCACATGTTCAACAGCAATATTTGTAGTACCTTTTACATCTACAATTCCAACACCATATATTATATCTTTCAGCAGTTTCATTATATCAATTCAATTGTTACTAATTGTCTTTTAAAAATTTTTCTCCCAGGAATAACCGATTGATTCTTTACAATCCCCCTTCCGTTTATTCGTACTGTTAAACCCTGTGACTCCAACAAATACAGCGCATCTTCTAATCCCATTCCCTTAACGTTTGGCATTTGACCTTTTTGAATTATTCTATTTTGCAAAACCACGTTATCCAAATTAGTTTTAGTCACTACCCAATCAGAATCCGCTGCACCATCACTTACAGCTACACGCATCTTTTGCATAACTGCATTAATCTCCTTTTTACTTCCATCCTTCGAGTATGGAAAATTCATTTCGCCTAACACTAATTCCGGCTCTTTTGAGTTCTCTAAGCTCCCTGCATAAACTTTATCCGCAATTTCTTTAAAGACAGTACCCGACACAACAGAACCATATATTTGATTTGTCGGACCCTGAATAACAACTATGCATGAATATTTAGGATTGTCAGCAGGGAAATAACCACAAAAAGAAGCTTGATATTTATTCCCATAACCACCATCCTTAGCTATTTTAGCAGTACCTGTTTTCCCAGCGATTTTAAATCCTCGCGCCCGAATATTCTTAGCTGTTCCGCGCTCTACAACCCCCTCCAATAAAACCTTTAAAATCTTGTTTGTTTCAGCAGAACACACCTGCTCATTTAATACCATCGGATTAAAAACTTCAACAACCTCATCTCCATTTCGCACTTCTTTTACAAACTGAGGCTTCATCATTTTCCCATTGTTCGCTACAGCATTATAAAGTGACAACATCTGCAAAGGAGTTAGTAACACCTCATAACCAATTGCCATCCAAGCATGAGAAGCCCCCCAAAAAGTTGAATCATTAGCATCTTTAATATATGGACTACCTTCTCCTTTTATAGCGACACCCAGTTTTTTATGAAGACCTATATTTTTCAATCCATCCACATATTCTTGAGGATTTGAGCGATAGGCATCATAGATTATTTGAGAAATAACATTAGACGATTTTTCAAAAGCGTACTGAACTGTATATTTACCGGGAATAGCATGATCATCTCTCAGAACCCGGTCGAAATAGGGATACCTGTGCTTAATATTCACACTATCTGTAATTCGAACTTTTCCGTCATCTAGAGCAACCATTAAAGAAGCCAACTTAAATGTCGATCCAGGCTCAGAAGCTTGCCACACAGCTAAATTTCTCACTTCATCAAAAGTTCCCTTTGCAGTATCCTGCGTGATGTTAGCAATTGCCTTAACATACCCCGTTTCCACCTCCATCAAAACAACACAACCATTTAAAGCGTCTTGATTTTTCATTTGCTCCAATAAAGCTCGCTCTGCTACGTCTTGTAAATCAACGTCTATGGAAGTATACACATCCATACCTGAAACCGGCTCTTGAGAATAATCACTTTGAATAGGCTTCCATAAGCTTCCCTCAATTTTCTTCATCAACATTTCACCATCAACACCTCTTAAATACTCATTAAACGCACCTTCTAACCCTACATATACCGAATCTTCACCCTTGACTTCTTTAACCCTCCCAATAGTCCTTGAAGCTAATATTTCGTATGGCTTTACTCTTTTATTTTCACTTGTCTCAATATACCCTCCTCTGTATTTTCCTAATTTAAAAATTGGAAACTCCCTTAACCGAACTAATTGCTCATTACGAATTCTAGATTTAATGAAATGATACTGACTACTATCTACATATTTCTTTTCACGAAGTTCCATCTCCCATTGAGAAGCTGTTTTTGTATTAAACAAACTAGCTAAACTGTCGGATAACGCACTAATACCTGTTTCGAAATCAAGGTTTCCAACTGTCATTAAATCCATATAAACCCTATAACGAGGAACAGACAAAGCCAATGAAGTCTTACGGTCATTATCCGCGTAAATATTACCTCGTGGAGCTTCTATTGTCCTTAAGGACAAAGTCATTACCTCCGCTTCATGCTTTAACCCTGCACCCTCAACAAACTGAACAAGCACGATCTGTACCACAACCAAGACAGCAAATAATAGCATGGCTATGTAAACGAGATAAACTCTCACTATGGATTCTTTCTTATTCTGCACTTTCTTTATAAAAATTACTTTCTACTAGCACTACTCTTGGAGGATCCTTGGTCTCAAATAAACCTGAAACAGTAACTTCATCAGCGACTTTACTCCTTAAACTTTCCTGATCATAAACCTCCATTAATGATTGTAGCTCAGAATACAAATCACCCTGCATTCGCTCCTCTCTAACAACTTTTCTCACTGTATTATCAACATAGTAACCATATCCGATATATATCAGCATCAACAGAGCAGCAAATAGAAGGAAGGAAAGATTTTTTGTAACCACACCCTTAAAAAACATGTCTCCAGAAACAAGACCCTTAAGAGGAAAAGACACTCTCTTTTTCTTAACTAAATCTTTTTTACTATTTCCCCTTTCCTTACTCACTTATCCAATTTTTTCAGCTATTCTCATTTTTGCACTTCGCGCCCTATTATTCAATTCAACCTCTTCCTCACTTGGAACAATGGGTTTTCTATTAATTTCTCGAAATGGTCGATTTACATTTCCGTAAAAATCCTTATCCAATTTCCCCACTATATTCCCAGACTTAATAAAATTCTTTACCATCCGATCCTCTAAAGAGTGATAAGTAATCACAACAAGACGACCGCCCTTCTTTATCACATCAGTAGATTTTTCTAAAAACTCTCGCAAAGCACCCATCTCATCATTCACCTCAATTCGAAGCGCCTGAAAAACTTTTGCGTAAAACGTATTAAATTTACCTCTCGGCGCAAGACTCTCAAGAACTGACTTCAACTTCTCAATCGTATCGATCACCTCACCTTTTCTTCTATAAACAATTCTAGAAGCAACTGAATAAGCATTCTTCAACTCCCCATACTCTCTGAACACTCTTAGCAAATCACCTTCATCATAATTCATGACAACATAAAACGCTGTCAATTCCGTATCACGATTCATACGCATATCCAATCCGGCATCAAATCTGAAAGAAAACCCCCGTTCCGCCACATCGAACTGATGGGAAGAAACTCCCAAATCAGCCAACACGCCATCAACCGGCAGCTTACCCAAAGCCCTTAAGTAATTTTGATAAAAAGAGAAATTCTGACGAACAAAACTCAATCTAGAATCTGCAGATAAATTCGCCTCAGCATCCAAATCCTGATCAAACGCCACTAAAGCGCCACTAGCAGACAGCCTTGATAAAATCTCAGTAGAATGGCCGCCACCTCCATAAGTAACATCGACATAGATTCCGCCAACATCTTGAACCAACTCATCCACAGAAGGCTTCAGTAAAACAGGTATGTGATAATCTTTATTCTTCACTAACATTAGAGTCGCCCATTACATCAGCTGCTAATTGCTCGAACTCGGTCCAATCTTCAGACATCAACGCTTCATAGCGCTGCTTATCCCAGACCTCCCACAAGTCGACATTCGCAACCATGACAATCTCCTTCTTAATGCTAGCCCAACCTAACAGACTTTTCGGTAACAAAACCCTCCCATTAGAATCTACAGACACTTTGGTAGCGCCTTTTTGAAACATACGAGCAAATTTTCGATCCTTCGCCTTAAAACGGTTAAGCTCCCGCAACTTATCCAACACACGAGTCCACTCGCTCATTGGATAAACAGAAAGACAATCGTCTACTCCACGCGATATCACAAAATTCTCTTGATCCTCGGGAGACAGCTGCTTACGCATGTCAGAAGGCAACAACAATCTTCCTTTTGCGTCAATTTTACAGTGATATTCTCCAATGAATCCGTTCATTTTATTCTTTCGCGTATTGTATTTAAGCGTAAATCTATCGATTATTTACCCACTTTTACCCACTAATTTTTAATTGTGAATAACTTTCAACGTTACAAATATATTTTAGTTTCATTAAAAATCAAAATAAAGCCCTATTTATAGGGAAATAAAAGAATAATATCTCTAATAATTTAAGTGGTAAATTGTGGGAACTATGTTAACAACTTGTTGTTAAAAAGACATCAAACCAACATACCCACATCTTCATTTCAAACAGGCACTTTTACCAATTTTTTCAACAATCTATTTTTGATGCAATTTTATTTTCTCTAGCTTTTTTAACAAAAAAAAGACGTATTTTTGAATAAGTTAAAAACAAAATCACATGAGTTTAGATTTAATTGAAGAAGGGAAATTTAGATATGTTAAAGTTGGAGAAGGAAAGCCACTTATCTTATTGCACGGCCTATTCGGGGCCTTAAGTAATTTTCAAGACGTAATTAATGGCTTCTCAAATGAATACCAAGTTGTTATTCCGATGCTCCCTATTTATGAATTACCCCTTTTAAAAACTAACGTTAAAAACATTTCTCGTTTTTTAGAAGATTTTATTGAACACATGGAATTTGATAAAGTAATTTTACTTGGAAATTCGCTAGGAGGACACGTTGGATTGGTATACTCTGACAGCAACCCCACCAAAGTGGACAAGCTTATACTGACTGCAAGTTCTGGACTTTATGAAAATGCATTTGGCGGATCCTTTCCAAGAAGAGAAGACAAAAACTACCTACGAGAGAAAATCTCCTTAACATTTTACGATCCAGCAATGACTACCGATGAATTAGTCGATGAGTGTCACGAAGCCGTAAACAATAGAGATAAAGTAATTCGAATATTGGCTATTGCAAAATCTGCTATTCGACACAACATGGAAAAAAACCTCCCTAGCTTTAAAATGCCCACCTGCCTAATATGGGGAAGAAATGACACAATTACTCCTCCCGAAGTAGCTGAAGATTTTAACAAACTTATTGAAAATTCAGAGTTATTTTGGATTGATAAATGTGGTCACGCACCTATGATGGAGCACCCTCAAGAGTTCAACAGAATTCTGAAGGAATGGTTAGACAAAAACTAGTAAGCACAATCTGCCATTATGAAAATCAAAACTTCCAAATTCGTTATTAGCAACACGAATTGGCGAAAAGGCCCAAAAGCGAACTTACCAGAATATGCTTTTATCGGAAGATCAAATGTTGGAAAATCATCGCTAATTAACATGCTCTTAGATAGAAAGGAGCTCGCCAAAGTATCTGGACGACCGGGAAAAACAACATTAATTAACCATTTTATCATAAACGATGAATGGTACATTGCAGATCTACCCGGATATGGGTTTGCTAAAGTCTCCTTAAAACAGAGAAATAAATTCAACAACTTTACACTTGAATATCTTAGAGGAAGAGAAAATCTCATGTGCGTTTTTGTACTTATCGACTCACGTCTTCCACCTCAAAAAATTGACACCGATTTTATGGAATATTGTGGAAACAAAGATGTCCCCTTCGTAATGTGTTTCACTAAAATGGACAAACTTACCAGCAGAGAGCTAAACAAAAACCTTACGTATTACAAAAAAGAAATGCTCAAAACATGGCATGAACTTCCTCAGATATTTATCACCTCTTCCAATTCAAAATATGGACAAGAATCCGTACTTAAGTTCATTGAAGCAACCAATCCATATTTTAAACTTGACTAATTAGCTTGGGAAACCCCCTAAACATATTTATCAGCCCTTTAGACTGGGGACTAGGACACACCACAAGATGTATTCCCATCGCAAAAGAACTATATAATCGAGGTCACAAAATTGTTTTTGGCGTAAATGATGAGCAAAAACTTCTATTGAAACAAGAATTAGACTTTGGTAATTATATTAAATTCGAAGGCTACAACATCCAATACCCTAAAGGAGGAAGCATGGCCGTTAAAATGCTATTAGAATCTCCAAAAGTTTTAAACCGAATAAGAACAGAACACAACGAATTAGAAAGTCTAATTGACAAACATAAACTAGACCTTGTCATCTCTGACAATAGGTTTGGACTTTATACACAAAAAATACCTTGCATTTATATAACACATCAAATCAATATTCAAGGTCCAAACTTGATTAAAAAACAACTACACAAAATACATGGCAGATATATCAATCGTTTTACACATTGCTGGATTCCCGACTCGGAAGGTAAAATAAATTTGGGAGAGGAATTAAGCCATGGAAAACTGCACGACAATTGCTCCTATATTGGAACGCTATCTAGGTTCAACGAAAAAGCAACCTCAGAAAATGAAGACATCGACTATCTAGCAATAGTCTCTGGGCCTGAACCTCAGAGAAGTCAATTCGAAAGTATTATTATAGCTGAGTTGAAAAAACTAACCGAAAACAAGTGTGCTGTCCTTGGGGGGAAACCTCTAGAAGAATCAACCAGCCAGCTTGAAAACATTGAATATTACCCTCACTTAAACTCTAAAGATTTTTACCAATTAGTTTGCCGCTCAAAGAAAATAATTTGTAGACCAGGATACTCGTCTATAATGGACTTGTCTGTCTTACAAAAACCTGTACATTTTATCCCAACACCTGGACAAACCGAACAAGAGCACCTTGCAAAACTACACGGAAAAGAAAACGGATGGAGCACACAAAATAAGCTGAGAATTAGCAACAAATTAAAATGCAATATGGTTTCAGAAACCAAACAAAACCTGAAAAACCTGAAGTGGTAAAATTCAAAAATGGATTATCCTTTTTTTAATGTAAAAGAAAAGGTAGAACCTTGACCAACGGTACTTCTAACATCTATAGTTTGACCATGCGCCTCAACTAAATGCTTAACAATAGCAAGACCTAAACCAGACCCACCTTCATTTCGCGCACGACTTTTATCCACCCTATAAAAACGTTCAAACAACCTTGGTAAATGCTCCTCTTCTATGCCTATTCCATCATCAGACACTTCAATCAAAATATTATCCTCTAAATCAAAAAACCTAACCTCTGTCTGCCCATTATCGACTCCATAATTAATCGAGTTGTTGATTAAATTCCCCAGCACTTGCCCTACTTTATCCCTATCACACAGAACATTAATCTCCTGATAACCTGCACGTTTCAAATCTAAACTCAAACTCACGTTTCTTTTTTGAGCTTTAATTTCCAAACTCTCAACAATCTCCTTTGCTAAGTCAACAATATTTACTTTAGTCGTATTCAACTTTAACTCCTCAGACTCTATCTTTGTTATAACATCCAAATCTTCAATTATCCCAGTTACCCGATCAACACCTTTAGATGCCCTCTCTAAAAACGCGCGGTTTATATTCTCATCCTCCAAGCCACCTTCCAACAATGTTAATATATAACCTTGAATACTAAATATTGGTGTTTTCAATTCGTGGGATAAGTTTCCCAAAAACTCTCTTCTAAATTCTTCTTGAAGTTTTAATTTCTCAATTTCCTCTCTGCTCTTCTCAACCCAAACCAATACTTCTTTCTCCGTTTTACCCAAAACATCCTCATTCATGTTTAATGGAAAATCACCCCTGTTTATTTTAAAGTTATGAATTGTACGATACAAAAGTCTTATCTTTTGAGTTATAAGCTTCTCCAGTAAATAATAGATTATCAAATAGCATAAAATCAATAAAACAAAGAACATCATTAGTATGTAACGCTGATTAATTGTTACCCCAGAGAGATACAAAGTCAGCTCAACAGCAACCACTGAAAGAAGCGAGAGCATACATGCTGCTAGAATTGAAAATTGCCGAGGTGTTTTAATCAACATATAATTTTATTGATATTTTACCTACAAAATTATTAAATTTGCTGGATAATCAGCATTCTTAAAATATTACTGCTTTCAAATGATTAATTACAACCCAAAACTCTGGTTTAAACATATTTTTCACTTTCCAAAAAGTGACACTATATATATCCTATGGAAAGAACTTATTATAATAGGCCTCTTTTCTGCCGGAATCACCTTTGCGGAAATTGAATACATGGAGGATACAACTGTTTTTCAGGACATGATAGCCGTTTACTCCTTAGTTGGGTTTGTATTGTCGCTTTTATTGGTTTTTAGAACAAATACAGCTTATGACAGATGGTGGGAAGGAAGAAAAAAATGGGGAGAACTCGTCAACAATTCACGAAATTTAGCTATTAAAATCAGCTCGATGATTGACAACAATGAAGACAGAGCTTTTTTCTCAAGAATGATTCCGAATTATGCCTTCTCAATGAAAGAGCACTTGAGGGAAAAGGTAATCATTGAAGAACTTGAATTAACAGATACTGAAAAAGCAGAAATAGAACACGTGGAACATAAGCCTAATTTTGTTGCTCATTCAATGTATAAAAAACTACATGAAATAAAAAAAGAAAAGAGAATTTCAGAAGAAGAATTTCTATCTATTGACAACAATCTCAAAACATTCTCTGATATAATTGGAGCATGTGAAAGAATAAGAAACACCCCTATTCCTTATTCATACAGCTTGTTTTTAAAGAAATTTATTTTCCTCTATGTTGTTACTCTTCCCGCTGGATTTGTTAGTAGTTTTGGATATTACACTCCAGGAATTTCAATTTTCATATTTTACATCCTCGTAAGTATGGAAGTTTTAGCCGAAGAAATTGAAGACCCATTCGGAAAAGACGCAAATGACTTACCAACAGGTAGTTTATCCAAAAAGATAAGAGCCAACGTTCAAGAAGTTCTTCGATAACCAAATCAAATATTTGAAAAAAATTCATCGTTATTTTGCGATAGTAAATTACTAATCGTAATATTGCAATTAATAATGGGAGTAACTAAATCAGACATATTTACCACAGATCAAAATGAAATTGCTTTAATAGCAAAAGCAATTGGCCATCCCGCAAGAATAGCAATATTACAGTATTTACTTCAAAAAAATGCTTGCATCTGTGGCGACATAGTTGATGAAATTGGATTAGCACAAGCTACTGTTTCACAACATTTAAAAGAACTAAAACAAGCAGGGTTAATAAAAGGTGACATTGATGGAAGAAGTGTTTGCTACTGTATAGACAACACCAAATGGGAAATTGTTAAAGATTTGTTGTTTCAATTTTTTGACCAAAAACAAGATCCTAGCTGCTGCTAAACCGATAAATTAGAACGTTATGAAAACATCTGAAGAATTAAAAGAAACCGTAAAAGAAAAATATTCAGAAATAGCAAATCAATCCAAAGAAGAAAACGCAGTTTCATGTTGTGGAGTTGGAACAAGCTGCGGAGTTGACTACACTATCTTTTCAGAAGATTATTCAAAACTAAAAGGATACAGCGAAGACGCTGATCTAAGCTTAGGATGTGGAATCCCTACGGAATTTGCACAAATCAAAGAGGGAGATATTGTATTGGACTTAGGCTCTGGAGCTGGAAACGATTGTTTTATAGCAAGAGAATTGACAGGAGCAAAAGGAAAAGTTTTAGGACTTGACTTTACTGAAGAAATGGTAAATAAGGCTAGAATTAACGCCGATAAACTTGGTTTCAACAATGTAGAATTCAGAAAAGGTGATATTGAACAAATGCCAATTGGAGGTGATTCAATTGATGTAGTGGTTAGTAATTGTGTATTGAATTTAGTTCCGGACAAAACAAGAGCATTTAGTGAAACATTCCGGGTATTAAAGGCAGATGGTCACTTTAGTATGTCGGATGTAGTTTTGAAAGGAGAATTACCTGAGGGATTAAAAAACGACGCTGAAATGTATGCAGGATGTGTTTCTGGAGCAATCCAAAAAGACGCATACCTTAACATCATAACTGAAGTAGGGTTTGAAAATGTAACCGTTCAGAAAGAGAAAGCTGTTATTCTTCCAGACGAGATTTTGAAAAACTATTTATCTGATTCCGAGTTATTGAGTTACAAAAACGAAGAATTTGGTGTATTTAGCATTACTGTTTTTGGACAAAAGCCTTCATGTGCACCGGGTTGTTGTTGTTGATTTCAGACAAAAAACTAGTAGATACAAGATCGCTTCTGCCGCTCAGAATGACTATTTAAAAACTCTTCTTCTTTTGAAAAGTTACACATAGGTAAATTTAACAACATGAATAAACAAAAGATACTCGTACTATGCACTGGGAACAGTTGCAGAAGCCAAATGGCAGACGGTTTTTTAAAGCACTATTCAAAAGCAGAAAACAAAAATGTAGAAATTTATAGCGCAGGAGTTGAAACCCACGGAGTAAATCCGCTTGCTATCAAAGTAATGCTAGAAAAAGAAATTGACATATCGAATAACACCTCTGATTTGGTTGATGATTATTTAAATTCTGGGATTACTCATTTAATATCTGTTTGTGACCATGCAATTGAATCTTGCCCGGTTTTTCCCGAAAAAGTAGACCACACACACCATACTTTTAACGACCCAGCAAAAACATCTGGCTCAGACGATAAAATCCTTGATTCATTTAGAAAGACGAGAGATGAAATTGATGCTTTTTGTTCAAACTACATAAAAGAAACCTGTTAAAATGAATAAATATTTGCTAGAGTTTATTGGCGAATTCATTGGAACATTCATCATTGTCTTTTTTGGATGTGGTTCGGTAATTTCTGCAACATTATTTGAAAGCTTTGATGGACTTTTTCAAGTTGCTTTTGTCTGGATTATAGGAGTTACGCTTGCTATTTATGCTTCTAGAAGATATTCTAGCGCACACCTAAATCCCGCTGTTTCAATCGCTATGCTTGTTGCAGGTAAAATGAGACTACAGCACTTACCTCATTACTTATTGGGTCAGTTTTTAGGCGCTTTCGCATCAGCAGGGATCCTATACTTAATTTACGGAGGTTTTATTACCGAATACGAATTAACACACCAAATAGTAAGAGGAGATGCGAACTCTGTTGTAACAGCATCTATGTTTGGAGAATTTTTCCCCAACCCTGGATTTAGCGGAATAATAAAAAGCGCATCAGAATGGCAAGCTTTTGGAGCCGAATTTTCTGGAACTTTCATACTCGTTTATATGATATTTTGGTTAATTCATCCAAAGAATGAATCGCAATACACCCCGCTATTAATTGGAATGACCGTTGGGGGACTTATTTGTTTATTGGCTCCAATTTCACAAGGAGGATTCAACCCTGCTAGAGATTTTGGACCAAGACTATTCTCCTACTTCGCAGGATGGGGAGACGCCGCATTTCCGACACCGCCTTTTAGCTTTTTAACGGTTTATATATTAGGCCCTGTTTTAGGAGGAATTGTAGCTGCATTATTTTTCAAACTATTCCATCGAGAAAAGATTGCCTAACCCCAACTATATAAAATTGCTTCCGCTTATAACTTTCCGTTTTCAGGTTTAGATTTTTTCTGTACCTTACAGACCAAATTAAAATTCAAAATAGATGAAAAAAATATTTACTCTTATAGCAGTTGCTATGTTCTTCGGAACAATTAATATAAACGCTCAATGTACTGGAGATAGGTACAAAATGCAAATATTTAGTGGATTTGACATAACCTCTGATATTCTTTACGGAAACAATATTAGCTACACTGGTAGCAGCGAAGATTTAACACTTGATGTTTATGAACCTGCAGGAGATACAGAAACCAATAGACCTCTGATGATTATTTGTCATGGAGGAAATTTCACCAGCGGATCCAAAACAGGCTCTGATGTTGTTCCTTTGGCTGAAGATATTACTAAGATGGGGTATGTTGTAGCTTCCATAAACTATAGATTAGGTTTTGAAGGTTTGTTCTCTGGCACATTAGACTCTGTTTTTGCAACTGAAACGGTAGTTAGAGCGGTACATGATTACAGAGCAGCAATTCGCTATTTCAAAAAAGATTTTAGTGAAAACGGAAATACTTACGGAATAGATACATCCCTGATTTTTGCCAGTGGTGTCTCAGCTGGAGCTATTACAGCAGTGCATCTTGGATATATGGACCAACCTTCTGAAATCCCTACTTACATTGACACAAACAAAGTTGGACTAGGTGGAGGAATTGAGGGCATAAGCGGAAACCCAGGGTACAACTCAAAAATAGCAGGTGTAATTAATATTGCTGGAGCAATAAGAGATACAAATTGGATGCAGACAAACGACACACCAATATTAAGCTTCCATGGTGATCAAGACGCTACCGTTCCTTACGACACGGATATTATTTATTTACTTGGAGCATTCGAAATAATGAGAGTTGACGGAAGTCAATCTATTCATCTTAGAACAAACAATGTAGGCATCACCAATTGTTTTCTAACGCATTATGGCGCAGGTCATGTGCCACATGTAGGGAGCGACCTATTTAAAGACACCACTCTTACTTACATGAGTAACTTTATGTCTTCAATTATTTGTAACGAAACTTTAAACTGTAGCTACGATGGAACTACAGAAACTAATGTTGCTGTTTCTGAAACGCTTTCTTATAACACAGATATTTATCCAAACCCTGCAAACAACTTCTTTAGAATCAATTCTGAAGTTCTAATAGAAGAAATTAACATAATAAACCTATTAGGAGAAATTGTTGCTACAGAAAGAAATGTAAATTCTACTTCAATCGAAATGCAAAGAAACAATATTCCAGGTGGAGTTTACTTATTGACTATTAAAACTGTCAACGGAGTTAAAACCCAAAAAATTAGTTTTGAATAAATCCATATATTATTTTCATAAAAAAGGGGAGAAACTAGGTTTCTCCCCTTTTTTATTGCTTAAAACAAATTTCTTACGGAAACAATACTCCTTTACAATCCAAACAAGGCACTGTAGGTAAAGTTGCATCATAATGCACATTAATTGCCTTGATAAATTCGTTTGTAATTAATGCATTTCCTTTTTGCGTTGGATGAAAACCGTCTAGACTATAGAAACCTCCACTTACAAATTCCGCATTAAAATCCACTCCATTCCATTTAATCCCTGCAGAAACCGAATTAAAGTAGCTATTCATATCCACTGTTGCGATATTATAGTAGGAAGCTCTTTCGTTTATTATCGCATTATAACCAGAAATGGTTTGCTCAATTAATAAGACTTCTGAACTGTCTAATACATATTGTTCCGGAATAGCTACAACAGTTCCCATAAACACGCACTTCATGGAATCTAAAGGAACTGTTAAAGTAATATACTCTCCCATTCCCAATTGATCAACTCCAAAAATATTGGTAGGATCTACTGTTGTAAATGCATTCCCCTCTCCTTCGAAAAAATTAACATGTGTTGCTCCTGCAGGATGATACAAGTCATTTAACGAATCTGCCTTACTCAATGTAAGCTCCACACCATCATAAGGTATCAAAGTATAAAATGGAAAGGATGTAAAATCCGGAATATTTGCAATAACGCCCTGTTGAGAGGTTCCAACCATTAAAGACAATATTGAGTCTATATTCGTTTCAAACTGAGCTACAGAAAGCATTGTTCCTTCTCCTCCATTTCTACAATAACGAAACACATCCTCCATCCCTGCCCATATTACAGCAAACGTTGGATTGGCATTATTAGCATCTTCCAAAATAGTTGTTTGTGCTATTCGATGGTAATATAAATTACCTCCATTTAACATGTCATCGAATGCATTTCCAGTTAAGGGAGATAATATTTCACTTGATGTTACAAACGGAATAGAGAAATCTGTTAAAGCTAAACTACTGCCCGAATAACTAACATATGATGCACTTCCATCGTATGCAAATTCTGTTTTCAGTGGCTTTAACCCCAATTCTCCTTCACAGTCAGCTACATTGTTATTTAGAACGCTGGAAGTGTTTAATTCTCCATTCCATGGCTTGCTATTAATACCTACGCCATTTACAAATGGAAGAATTGGTTGAACAATTGCATCTCCCTCAACATTTTCGAAACTTCTACTTAGCAAAGCAGCAACTGAATGTAACTGACCATCTTCAGATAAAGCTGCATCTTGATAACCTGACAAATAGGAATCTCCTAGATACACAACCTTGTCTAAGGTAGCCAAATTTGCTCTTAACGATGGAGGTTTAATTGATGGTTTACATCCTAAAATTAACACAGAGACAAAAACACATACAACTATCTTTAACATACTAATTTTCTTTTATTAAACTTCAATAGCCACTACTCTTACAATTTCTGGTGCAGTAATTTTTAATGTTTCTTCTAACCCAGCTTTAATAGTCATTGTGCTCATGGAACATTCTTGACAAGCTCCCAATAATTTTACATGGACAATGTAATCTTCTGTAATCTCAACCAACTCCATGTCACCGCCATCATTTTTTAAATAAGGGCGCAAATTATCAATTGCTTGGTTTACCTTTTCTTTTAATGCATTCATCAAGTCGAGCATTTTGGTTCACCATATTCAACCTCAACTATTTTTGTCTCAGATAAGTTTATATTTCGCCACTCTACCTGCTCGAGAACCTTATCACACAAACCTTTAAATGCCAAAGCTACAGGAGTATCTTCTTGCAATATTGCAGGACGGCCAACATCTCCACTTTCACGAACACTTTGAACCAATGGTATTTCTGCCAAAAGCGGAATGTTTAATTGAACTGCTAAATCTTTAGCGCCTTCTTTACCAAAAATATAATATTTATTATCAGGTAACTCCTCAGGCGTAAACCACGACATATTTTCTACAATACCTAAAATTGGAACATTTATAGAATCTAATTTAAACATATCCACTCCCTTCCTAGCATCAGCTAAAGCTATGTTTTGTGGCGTACTTACTATTACAGCCCCTGTAATTGGCAATGACTGCACCAATGTTAAATGAATATCTCCTGTGCCAGGAGGCAAATCCAACAACAAATAATCTAATTCTCCCCAATCTGCATCAAACACCATTTGCGTTAATGCTTTGGTTGCCATAGGGCCTCTCCAAACTACTGCTTGGTTTACATCTGCAAAAAAACCGATGGATAATATTTTAACTCCGTAACTTTCTACTGGAACAATCAATTGTTTCCCGTCAACTTCCTTACCAACCGGTTTTGCATGCTGAACATCAAACATTATTGGAGCCGATGGCCCATAGATATCAGCATCGATTAAACCTACTTTATACCCCTTTTTCACCAATCCAACTGCAAGGTTTGCGGTAACTGTAGATTTTCCTACACCACCCTTGCCGGAAGCAACTGCAATAATATTTTTAACATTGGGCAACTTACCTGCAATAGGCGCTGCTTTTTTCCCGGGCGTTGCTTTCTTTTCGTTTCCTTTATCTTGAGCAATAATAGTACAATCAACTTTCAAGTCTTTATCAACTGTGCGCTGTAAAGCAAATTCACAAGCTTCTATCATTCTCTTACGAGCATGCATTGCTGGGTTTTTTACTTTTACAGTAAACGTCACCTTCCCATCTTCAATTACAATATCAGATACTAGATTTAAAGAAACAATATCCCCTTTTAAATCTGGCTCTGCTACATTCGCCAATGCCTTCAACACATCCTCTTTGGTTACTTCTCTCATCTTGTTTAGAATTATTCTTAACAAAGATAAACATTTCTCATTAAACTCTAACTCGATTCTTTACCAAAGAAAAAAGCCGCTAAGGACTATTCATTAGCGGCTTTTTTGTATCAAATTTTAATAGTTCTAGATTATTTCTTATTCAGCAATTTCATCATGAAATGCTTTAACCACACCTTGTAAAATTTCTAAATCTTCTTTCGTAAATTCAACACTAGACTTTTCAAAGACAGCCTGAACACTGACCAATGCATCTATTACCGACTCATTTCCTTCCATGTCTTTATATACAGCGATTAAATCACTAATAGCTTGTTTCTGCCCATACAATATACTTATTGCTTCGCTTGTCATTTCAACTTCCAATAATTGTGAAGTAG
>Ga0206130_10002222_pt1 | contig 27211 bp, 19 predicted proteins | sample Helgoland_Spring_9_FD_148637 | JGI IMG/M metagenome (GOLD analysis project Ga0206130, IMG submission 148637) | Pelagic subsurface seawater microbial communities from Kabeltonne, Helgoland, North Sea - Helgoland_Spring_Bloom_20160512_1 | ecosystem: Environmental > Aquatic > Marine > Epipelagic ...
CTCCTCAAGCCAAGAAGGTCAACTTCCTCTCAAGCTTTACGGCATCGATGACTCGGAGAGTGTTTTCCCCGATAGCAGCTATCGTTTTATCAACTTTGTCAGCAAGCCATTGGTGATTGATTTCAACAAAAAACGCTTTCTCGTTAAACCGGGCCAACCAAAGGTCCATAAAGTCAACTTATCCCGAGCCGGAGGATTTACCCCCTTTGTAGTACGGACAAGCAAGGGTAAAGTCCTCGGCGGCACTCGATTGTTTAGCCATGCCGCCAACCGTGAGATGGTCCTCATCTTCCCGCCGAAAAAAGGCAAGAACCGCATGGATATCCGCTTCTTTTCTGATTAATTACCCGCCTGATAACGGGCCAAAAACTTGCGATGAGCACGTTGGTGAAATTTAAGATCAAGCATGATCTTGCCCACAATCAGAATCACCAACAGAAAAACGGGGCTACCCAGCGCCATGGTGGCGAAGGCACCAAAGATGATTGCCAAATGCAGGACAACAATCCTGCCATAAGGGGCAGCCATCAACAAAGGAACAGCCGTTTTGCGGTATTCCCCCTTGCCGATATAATTGACAAAAAACGAAAATAGGTGGCTGACGACGAGCCCAAGAGCCGCCCACAAACCGCCCGACTCCAGAGCGAGTTTTACTAAATCACCAAATTCATCAAAGGATGATCCCCCACTCATTACGAAATCATCACCGAGCTCGTTCTTGCCTAGAAGGGCAAAAACAAAGACACCGTGCACCAGGCAGAACAGCCCATAATGAAACGTAAAAAAGGGAATAAAGAACAACTTGGATGCGTGGTGTAACATACTGAACTTAGCCTTATTGGCCTCGAGTTTATGTGTAAATTCAAAGGCCTGACGCATTTCCTCCTCACTGATCTCACCCTGCTTTTCACTCATGCGTTGCTTGAGCTTACCCTTGAGATCAATCTGCTCCGGGTCAGGTGAGCAGGTGATCATCTTAAGAAGATTAATCACTCCGATGATCACGTTTTCGAGCCAATAAACCACGACCACATGAAAAACACTCCAGTCCCACATCAGCACCCCAACCAGTGGCACCAGGTTGGCTGCCACCAGCAAAATACTGCTCGGACCAAGTCCTCTGGCGTTATTCATAGCTGATTTACCACTCAAATCATTTTTCACACTGAGTAGCCTAGCCAAAAAAATAACCAATGCCAACTGTCTACTTTATCTCTTGCGCCTTGACTCTTGCCGCCTGAATCTTTTGTCTCATTCCATGCCCGATGCCTCAAGCACCCGTCACCGTACCAGTGGTTCAACCGCCCGTGATGACTACCTCGAGCAAATCCTCCATCTCATCGAGGAAAAAGGCTACGCCCGTGCTATCGACATCTCCAAACGTCTAGAGATTTCCCAAGCAAGCGTCACCAATATGCTCCAAAAGCTTGATGCTGAAGGCCTCGTCAGCCACGTCAAATACCGAGGCACAACCTTGACAGAGGAAGGCATGCGCATCGCACGCGCTATTATCGACCGCCACCAGACCCTGACCCGCTTTCTCGAGCTCTTTGATATCGATGAGGACACAATTTACCGAGACGTCGAAGGTATGGAGCATCACATCTCACGAGCCACTCTCGAAGCGATACGCTCGCTAACCAATCATCTTCAAACGAATCCAGATACCTTGGCCCAAATCAAACCGAGATAACACATTCTGAGCACCAGCTGGACAGCGCCAACAAATACGCTAACGCAGTCTTGGCATATCATCAGTGGATTCACCATTCATTCCCTTGCCATAAGGGCTTAGTAGGTGTATGGAATCCCCCCGCGCGGACAACAAATCCCGTGCACATATTTCTATGCTCAAGTGGATCCTTCAGAAAATAGTCGGCAATAAGAACCAGCGCGAAGTGAAGCGCCTTGGTCCTGTCGTTGCTAACATCAACCGCATCGAGGAAAGCTATCAGGCTGATTCTCATGACGAGCTGCTGGCCAAAGTCAAAACATGGCAAGACCACCTGCACCGCTATTTACCTCTAGAAACAGCAACTGTTCGCCAACTTCAGCTCATGGATGAGAGTGGGCTATCCGAGGTCGCAGTCGCCATCAACCAGCGTCTCGATGCCCTGCGCGATGAGTTTCCCTCTTTACCGAGCGTCGAACCAAACGTTGAAAGCATCGAAGATGCCAAAGCCGCCTTCCGTCATGTCGAGGAGGACCTGTTTGATGCTGCACGCGCTAAGTATCTCAACCAAATTATGCCAGAGGCTTTTGCGGCTGTCAAAAACGCGGCCCGCCGACTCTGTGGACAAACCATCCAAGTCTGTGACCAGCCTGTCGCATGGGAAATGGTTCACTTTGACGTTCAGCTCATTGGAGGCATTGCTCTGCACCGCGGTATGATCGCTGAGATGCAGACCGGAGAAGGAAAAACCCTCGTCGCTACATTACCCGTCTTTCTCAATGGCCTAACCGGTATGGGAGTGCATGTCGTCACAGTGAACGACTACCTCGCTAAGCGAGACTCCGAGTGGATGGGTGCCGTGTTTAAATACCTCGGACTTACGATTGGCTGTATCCAAAACCAACAGCCTTCCCAACTTCGTCGCGAGCAATACCAGTGCGACATTACCTACGGCACCAATGCTGAGTTCGGCTTTGATTACCTGCGTGATAACGGCATGTCATCCTCTAAGGAAGAGCAAGTTCAACGCGGCCACTACTTTGCCATCATTGACGAGGTCGACTCCATCTTGATTGACGAGGCCCGCACACCACTCATCATCTCTGGTCCATCCACCGTATCCAATATCGAGCAATACGGTCGCTACCGACCACTCATCGAACAGCTCGTTAAACGTCAAAACACACTCTGCAACGAGCTCGCGAACGAAGTCAAAGATTGTCTCAAAGTAGAAGACGAAGTCGGTGCTGGCCGCGCCCTCTTTAAGATCAAACTTGGCAACCCACGCAATCGCCAACTCATGCGCTTCATGGAAGATCCGGACACTCGTCGACTCATTGAGAAGACCGAGCTTTCCATGTATCAAGACGCTCAGAAGCGTGACCTTTATGCCATCAAGGAAGAGCTTTACTACACCATTGACGAGAAAGCTCACGATGCCGACCTCATGGAAATGGGCCGCGAGTATCTCTCGCCTGATGATCCCGAAGCCTTCGTTCTGCCTGACCTCGGCACCGCCTATGGCGAGATCGATGCCGACCTCTCCATGGAGGAAAAAGAGCGTGCAAGCCGCAAGCAAGAATTGCAGGAGCGCCTCGACACCCAAGGAGAGAAAATGCACTCCATCTCCCAGTTGCTGAAAGCATACTGCCTCTACGAGAAAGACGTCGAATACGTTGTCACCGAAAACAAGGTCATCATCGTTGATGAAAATACCGGACGTGAGATGCCAGGTCGGCGCTGGTCTGATGGTCTTCACCAAGCGGTCGAAGCCAAAGAAGGCGTCGAGGTTGAGGAGGAAACTCAGACCTACGCCACCATTACCATTCAGAACTATTTCCGTCTTTATCAAAAGCTCGCTGGCATGACCGGAACGGCTGAAACCGAAGCTGCTGAGTTCCACGATATCTACAAGCTCGACGTTCTGCCCATTCCTACCAATGTGCCTAACATACGAATCGATCATAACGATCAGGTGTTTAAAACCCGCCGCGAGAAGTACAACGCGGTAGTTACCAAGATTCAAGAAGCCTACGACCGTGACCAGCCGGTATTGGTCGGAACCGCATCTGTAGACGCCTCCGAGCTTGTCGGCAAAATGCTTAAACGTGCCAAGATCCCTTGTAACATTCTTAACGCCAAGTATCACCGCCAAGAAGCTGAGATCATCGCAAACGCAGGCCAAAAAGGAGCCGTTACGGTCTCCACCAACATGGCAGGTCGAGGCACAGACATCAAATTGGCCCCAGGTGTGGCAGAAGCCGGTGGACTCTTTGTCATCGCCACTGAGCGTTATGAGTCACGTCGTATTGATCGTCAGCTACGAGGCCGGTGCTCGCGCCAAGGTGACCCTGGAATGTCCCAGTTCTTCATCTCATTCGAAGACGACCTGATGCGCAACTTTGCCGCCGCAGAGCGCATGACTAATATGATGGAGCGCTTCGGCATGGAGGACGGCGAAGCCCTCGAGCACAAGTGGCTCAACCGCTCTGTGGAAACTGCCCAGAAACGCGTCGAACAACGCAACTACAGTTGGCGCAAGCGCGTGCTTGATTTTGACGACGTGATGAACAAACAGCGGGAAGTCGTCTACGGCTACCGCAATGAGGTCATCAACTCAGAAAACCCGCGCGACCTGATCGATGAAGTCATCGAAAAAGCCATTCCAGATGCCGTGCACGGCTATCTTGAAGAGCGTGATGAAGGTGCCCCCGATTACGCCGAGCTACTCGGCTGGGTGAACTCTACCTTCCCGATTCAACTCACGCTAGAGAATAGCGGCTTCCACGATCGCGACACCGAGGGAAATGCCGAATTTCTCGTGAGCAAAGTAAAGCAAGCCTATGAGCTGAAGATGCAGCAGGAAAACCCAGAGATGCTCGACATGCTCGAGCGCCACATCATCCTCACCGGCATTGATAAACTTTGGCAAGAACATCTCTATAACATGGATGCACTGCGTGAAGGGGTACACCTCCGTGCTCAAGGTCAGAAAGACCCACTGGTCGAATATAAAAACGAGGCATATTCACTCTTTGAAGTTCTGATGGCGAGCATCGAAAATGAGACCCTCAACAATTTGTTCCGCTCCACAACTAATCTCGAGCAATTTGAGAACTTCATGCGTAGTCTCCCACAGCAGCTCACCAGCGACGCCAATGCAAACCCACAAGCCGCAGGCGGAATAGCAGGCGCTATAGCAGGCGGCATATCGCAAGCCAACATCGCCCAAACTGGAAACACCAGTAACCTGGCTATGACTCCGACTGATGACGACACACAAATCAAAATCAACCTGCCAACTCGCAGGCCTACCGTCAAAGTCAACCGCAACGACAACTGCCCATGCGGATCTGGCAAGAAATACAAAAAATGCTGTGGCCGCGAGGCTTAAGCTTCAGTGACTTTACCCCCCATGAAAAAAACATTTCCACTGACTCATCCTAAGATCAAACCCGCGCGACTGGTGGACTCCATTCGCGCTGAGTTGAGTAAATACATCAAACGTGAGCGTCGCAAGAAGCTCCCAGATGGTGTCGATTTCTGGGACTTCGATTGCAAAGTCGGCCCGGATCAAGCAACTGCAAAAGAGCAGCACATCTCGGCTATTTCCAAAGCGGTAGGAGAAGTATGCGACGATGAAAATAAATCCGTTTACGTGGAAATCATCGCCAAGCCTGCTACCCGCACTAGCCGCCCAGTAACGTCGGAAAAACCTGCGGAATAGTATTACCGATTCACAATATTGCTCGCATTCATTTAGCGTCCACCAGCCTCCCTTTCCTCTTTGAAGACAGAGAGCATATCATAAAGCGAAAGCAGGATCACCATGAGGCCATAGAACACACACGCGCCCCACCAGATCAAAAATAACCAAACATTACCGGCTAACCAAGTGGCAAGTGGCCAAGCACCTATCGCGACAACCAAAATCAACACAATGGTCAGCTGCATCAAAACTTTTCTACGCAACTTGCGGCTGCACAAGATCATTCTTGCTAAACTGGCGCACAACGTCGCCCACCCTACTTTCTTTGCTGACATCAGCACCACTCTAGATTTCCTGTCGCCTACGCCAAATACCAAATGAGATAAAATTTCACCCCTTTGGTGAATTTCTCGGTTCAAAAAACCCAAAAACCAGCTATCAATCCAGCGCCATGCTTGACATCAAAGCCATCCGCGAAGACGCCGACACCATCAAAAACCGCCTCAGCACAAGAGGAGGTGAGGCCCACCTGCTTATTGACGAAGTGCTCGCATGCGACGAGACACGCCGTAAAGGTGAGACCGACAAGCAAGGCCTTCAATCTCAGCGCAAGCAGCTCTCTAAGCAGATTGGCGCTCTGATGGGGCAAGGCAAGGCAGATGAGGCAGAGGCAATCAAAGAGCAAGTCCGCGTGCTGGGCGAGCAGATCGCTGAGCTCGATATCGAGACCGAAAAAGCAGCCGACCGTCAAAGTGAGCTACTGATGAGCATTCCCAACGTGCCGCATGACAATTGCCCCGTAGGTGCCGACGAGGATGCCAACCCAGAGCTACGTGTTTGGGGTCAGAAACCCGAGATTGCGGAACCACTCGATCATGTTGCCCTCGCAGAGAAACATGGTCTGATAAGCTTTGAGGATGGCACCCGCATCACAGGCTCAGGCTACGTTGTCTACCGCGGTCAAGGAGCTAGGCTTGAGCGAGCCTTGATTCAATTCTTACTCGATACCCAGAGCCAAGAGCACGGCTACGAGGAAGTCAACGTACCTCACATCATCAAGCGTGAATGCATGGAGGGCACTGGCCAGCTACCAAAGTTCGAAGATGACATGTATGGCATCGAGAACAACGCCCTTTTCCTTGCCCCAACTGCTGAGGTACCTGTCACCAATCTCTACCGTGACACCCTACTCAGCAACGATCAGTTGCCCGTCAAGCTCACCGCCTACACGCCCTGCTTTCGCCGCGAAGCGGGAAGTGCTGGTCGCGACAACCGCGGCATCATCCGTATGCACCAGTTTGATAAAGTCGAGCTAGTGCAGATTGTTGAGCCAGAAAAATCAACCGAAGGGCTAGAGGAACTCACAGGTCACGCCGAAGCTATCCTTCAAAAACTTGGTCTACACTATCGTGTGATTGAGCTCTGCACTGGAGACATTGGCTTTTCTGCCACCAAAACCTACGACATTGAAGTTTGGTCCCCTGGTCAAAATAAGTTTCTCGAGGTTTCATCTTGCTCCAATTTTGCAGATTATCAAGCGCGCCGCATGCGCCTGCGCTACAAAGACACCGATGGAAACAATCAAATCTGCCATACTCTCAACGGGTCCGGCACCGCCTTACCCCGGCTCTACGTGGCCCTGATTGAGCAGTACCAGCAACCAGACGGCAGCATCCAGATACCGGAAGCTCTGGCACCTTACTTCGGTGCAGAGAGCATCGGTTAGCTCCAAGTTATTACTCGTCGATACAGCGCCAAAAGGCTCTGCATAACAAAAGCAAGCCTACCTCTCGACTAAAGTTTCTATTATTATGGAATAATAAAAATAACATGAGACTCAAAAGAGCATTTACTGTTTTGAACGATCTGATTGCGTGAAACTCACGCCTTACCGACCTCCGCCTCAGCACGGAGCTGCTGCTCGGCCACTACCACCACCTGCACCTGAGCCGCTACCGCCCTTATTACAACTGGCCAGAGCAAGCAGGCCACAGCTCATCACGAGCAACTTAGCAATCATCCATTTTAGCTTCATACGGGGCTAAGATACACCCACCGAGACATTATTCCCGCTTTTTTAATACGAATCAGAAAAAAGACACTAAACCACGGTTAAAATATCACCAGTATCTCGCCCTTTCTGCTTTCCAAGTTTCAACTTTCGGCTTTTCCTCGAAGCCGTGCCCACGGTCAACAAACCCAGCCCCAGTAAACATCCTCTGAATAACAAGCGGGCTTTTCAAAACACTCTGGTTAAATGGTTTGGTAAAGAGGGCAAGGCCTACCCATGGCGAGAGACCACGGACCCGTGGGCCATTTTAGTCTCTGAAATCATGCTGCAACAGACTCAGATTACTACCGTTCTCGGCAGCAATGAAAACGGAGTTGGGGGTCATTACCGGCGCTTCATGGCTCTCTATCCCACGCCGCGATCGATGGCAGAAGCCAGTGAGCAGGAAATCCTCAAAGCTTGGGAAGGGCTGGGCTACTATCGGCGTGCACGTAATCTACACGCCGCAGCGCGCGCCATCACCCGTGACCACCACGGACATTTTCCGAGTAACTACGAGCTGATTCGATCTCTACCTGGTATCGGTCCCTACACAGCAGGAGCCGTCGCATCGTTTGCTTTCAATGAGCCACAGCCTATTGTCGACGCCAATGTCACTCGAGTTTTCTCGCGTTTGTTTGATTTCCAGGAGCGGGTGGACACGACAAGTGGAACCAAGCAACTCTGGCATTGGGCACAAGAATTACTATCCACAAAAACCCCACGTATTTACAACTCGGCTCTGATGGAGCTTGGGCAGAGCTATTGCTCTAATCAATCACCAGACTGCGAGCACTGCCCGGTTAGCCATTTCTGCCAGTGCTCCGAGCCGGCATCCCTGCCACGAAAGAAACCGAACCAGAAGACTACCCGCCTTGATGAGTTTGCCATTTTCTCTCAAGACTCCCACGGCCGAGTATTGCTGCAGTTACAAAAACAGGGACAACGAAGAGAAGGCATGTGGCATCTCCCGCGCCGTGAGCATCATGAAACCGTCGATCTCGCGCTCTCGCTCAAAACCAACTACGCAATCACGCGCTACCAAGTAACACTGCGCATCTACGCAAGTCATCCTGACCAAACCCAGGTGAATACTCAGGAGGCATGGCACTCACTCGAGCAACTGGAGGACCTGCCCATGCCTAGCCCTGACCGAAGAGCGCTGGGCAACCTATTGTCAGACTCCGTTTAGTCACTGCTCTGCTTGACTCTGAGCAGACCATTTAGCACCCTACTATCTACCTTCATTATCCAGTGATTCACAAAGCATTCATACTTGGCGCCGGCATGGGCACTCGGCTACGTCCACTCACCAATGTATTGCCAAAGCCATTGGTTCCCATTTTCCATGAGCCCATGGTCAATTACGCTCTGCGCCACTGTCAGGCGGCTGGCATCAACAACTTCGCGATCAACACACACCACATTCCGCAGGCATGGCATGAGGCATACCCAGAGGCTGACTTCAACGGCTCGCCGTTGCATTTTTTTCACGAGCCCATACTACTCGAAACCGGCGGTGGAATTCGCAACATTGCATCCTTCATCGGAGATGAACCTATCCTTGTTTACAATGGCGACATCCTCACCGACATTGACATCCGCCAACTCATCGCAAGCCACCAAGCATCCAACAACATTGCAACCTTGGCACTGCGCTCATCAGGGCAAAACTGCAACGTCAGCATTTCCGGCTCCCGTGTCTCTGACATGCGCAACATTTTGGGTGATACTCCGGGCACCCACCAGTTCACCGGTATTTACTGCATCGAGCCTGAAATCCTTGAGCTCATACCAGAGGAGCAAGTCACCTCAATCATACCAGCTTTCATTAAGCTCATTGAGCAGCAGAAACTAGGTGCCGTTGTGCTCGACGAGGGCGACTGGTTTGACATCGGTAACCCTGATGCCTACCGCGCAGTACACCAGCACCTCCGCCCTCAGCACCCCGATGCAATTCACCCCGATGCTATGATCGATAAAGACGCACACGTTGATTGCGATACATGCGTCATAGGACCAGGAGCCAACATTCAGGCGAATTCCAGACTCACTGACACGATCGTCTGGCCAGGCACTACTGCCTATCAGGGAGCTCAATACGATGGGGCCATCATCACGGACTGAACATTTTTAATTCTTGATTCTTCATTCTCACCTCCTACATCCGCACCATGCCAGCTGATACACTTCTTACCGCAGCCCGTAACTACCTCAAACTCGGTCCTACGCATAGTTGTATCATGGAGCCTATTACGAAGGGAGCGTCTGGCCGTACCATCATTCGCCTCAAACCAGAAGGCCACCCGACCTACATCGGCATTCACTATACCCTCGAGCGTAAGGACAACGCAAACTACCTACCAGTTTCCCACTTCCTCAGTGAGGCTGGCTTTAATGTTCCGGAAGTGATTTATGATAATCCGGGCCGCCGCGTCGCACTTGTCGAAGACCTTGGAGACACCGACTTGCTGAGTCTCAAAGACGAGCCCTGGGAAATTCGGGAGCCCATCTATCGCTCTGCCCTCGAGCAACTCGACAAGCTATTCTACACCCGCCCACCAAAAGACCTCGAATTTCAGCCACCTTTCGATGAGGCAATGTATCGCTGGGAGCAAAATTACTTCTACGATCAATTAGCTGATGAATATCTCGGCATGAACCCTGCCGTGGTCGATGAACTCTCTGAACACCCCGCACTTGCCCAAATGGCCAAGGATCTCGGTGCCTCATCACGCAACTTAGTGCATCGTGATTTCCAGAGCCAGAACATCATCGCCCATGATGACAAAGCATGGTTAATCGACTTCCAGGGCATGCGTCGAGGCCGCCAAGAATACGACCTAGCATCACTCGTTTACGACCCTTACATGAACCACTCCGCAGAAGATCGCCAGAAGCTACTCGATCTATGGGAGGAAGTTTCCGAAGAAGAACCAATCGCCCCTATTCTTCAAAAATGTGCTACTCAGCGTCTCATGCAAGCTATGGGAGCATTCGCTAAAATTGGGCGCCAGCCCCAACAAGAGTGGTATCTTCAACACATACCGACTGCTGCTAACATCTTGCGCGATGTGATCTCAGGATCTGATCTTGAAGATCCCCTACTACCCGTGCTAGATGAAATCGATACACTTTGACTCCGCAAGCCTTTAAATACCGGCTCTCTGTTGCCACTCTCTCGCTGGGAGTTGGTACCATTGTTTGGTGTCTTAGCATGACGTCTAACTGGGTAAAACAATTAGATGCCTCATTAGTCATGATAGCAATGAGCTATCAATACGGTGAGCAATTCGTCAGTGAGGTCAACGATGAATCAAACACCATTACCATCGGCAGCTTCAATAAATTGGGAGGACAAAAAAACCATCTCAGGAGTATTCACATCACTGACGACCCAGAGAAAATCTTTGAGCAGTCTCCACCCTCAGCACTGGATTACGCCGTCATTTTAACCGCGCTCCATAAGCACGGGTTCAGGGATGTCATCCTAACAAATCATCTGAATTGGAATCAGAGCCAAGGCCTGGAAACTCTCGGGCTCGGCCGCCAGTTGGGGCTGTTTGAGCATTCAGCCATTGCCATGCCAGTCACCCGGGTAGCTACCGCCCAACCCATGCCTGAAGTATTGCAACGTAGTCTTATTTCCATGTCACAGGTCGCGGGAAACTATCGCCAGCTACCGATGGTAAATCATGCACCCGTCACTTTCGCTGTTGAGAGTGGCAAGCACACACTGGCCGGATTTAGCGAAGTTGAAAGCATCCCGCCAACCGAGGGCAAAATTCCGCTCCTTGCTTACTGGCATGACCAAGGCTTGATCCCCTCAATCGACCTTGTCACCTTGATGATAGCCCACAAAGTAAATCCCTCTGACTTGAGAGTGAAGTGTAACGACCATATTCGCTTGGGTAAAAGAGGACCTATTATACCCATTGACCAGCATGGATACACGCCAATTCCTGAGAGTCTGATTAGCAACGAAATCACCGTACCATTGGTCGCGGATCAATTGATCTCCCCCATTGAAAAAAACGAATACTTCGATCAATTTGGCCAAGTGCCCACCATGGCTCTGATACATGCAGTGGGAGAGAAGTCGTCCAAGACCAACACCCTGTCTGCCGACCGCATTACTAATCTAATCTCATTATCTCAACATTACCCCATTACCGCTACCTCGGCATCGTTCTCACGGCTGCCATGGTTCGCCTCCATCATTTTGCTCATCGATGTCGCACTGCTGAGCTTCTGGTTTGGTGAGCTGACACGCGGTAAGCGCCACCTTGCATACAGCCTTGCGGCGTTCATGATCATTCCTCTTTTGTTCGTATTTCTTGCCACACTACTCTATTTGTCGAAACATTGGCTCAGCTTGTCAGCACCTCTGGCTGCCTTCATCACCGTGTGGGCATGTCATGTATTCAGGCGCCAAGCCAAGCACCATCATTGAGTCAGATAAAGCCCTCGCGTTTCCTGAAATTTAGCATTCAGATATTAAAAATTACTGCTTAGATACCGCTATGTCCTTGGATGCCACCATCAACAAAGCCTCCGTCCTGATCGAGGCACTGCCCTACCTGCAATCCTTTCGCGGCCACACCTTCTTAATCAAAATGGGGGGCTCTGCTATGGAGGACCCAGGCCTGGTCCGCAAAGTCATGCGCGACATCGTCTTTCTCGAAGTTGCTGGCATCAACCCCGTCATCATACACGGTGGGGGTAAAGCTATATCCTCCGCGATGAAAGAAGCTGGGCTGGAAGCACATTTTGTCGGAGGCTTCCGCGTTACTAGTCCAGAGGCAATCGAAATTGTTGAACAAACACTCTCCCACACTATCAACCCAGGACTTGTCGACATGATCACTGACTTTGGTGGTCTTGCTCACGGTATTCCAGGCACGGATGTTTTTGTTGGTCGCAGAATTCAAGCCACTGACGAAGACGGCACCAAGGTAGACATCGGGCGCGTCGGTGAGGCTGTAGGCTGCCAGCTCAAACTCGTGCAGCAACTCATCAGTGCGGAAACCGTGCCCGTCATTTCCCCTCTCGCTGCTGAAGAAGAAACTGGCAAGCCACTCAACGTCAATGCCGACCTCGCCGCGGCCTGCTTGGCAAAGGCACTCGGAGCAACTAAGCTTGTCTATCTATCCGATGTCCCCGGCATCCTCTCCAACCCGAAGGATCCCTCCAGCTTGATTGCCTCTATCAACCGCTCCGAGGCCAATGAACTCATTGGCAACGGCACCATCAGCGGCGGCATGCTACCCAAGATCAACTCCGCGCTCGACTCGCTCGACCACGGAGTCGGCAAAGTACACTTCATCGATGGCCGCGCTCCTCACTCCTTATTGCTTGAGATCTTCACCCGCTCTGGTGTGGGAACTGAAATCGTTTCTTAGCCGTCGAAGAACCCCCACCTTGCGTCGGGGCTGGCGCCAATTGAAGTCCTGAGTTGAAGTTGAAGTAGATCCGCTGCGCCGCACTGAACACATCATGCTTGGCTCATTCAACATTCACTACTTAACATTCTAAAGTCCCATTAGGCCGTAATACCAGCCCCACACTTGCCAGCCCCAGAAAATCCAGCAGGTGGCGCCAAGTGCCAAACTGGGGCCAAATGGCAAACGCTGGCCAAAACCGAGCCTACCCAGAATGGCGAGGAAGATACTAAACAAGCAGGCGGCAAACACAGTGAAAATCACCGATTGCCAGCCAAGGCAACAGCCCAACATACCCATTAGGTAAACATCGCCCATACCCATGGCTTCTCGTGGGATGGTCACTTTACGAGCTTTACCTTCCAGTGACTTTAGTTCCTCAATCATCAAGGTCTTACCCTTCAGCTCGACTCGGTCTCCTTTGATGACCAGATTCTTCGCATCGACTTTTTTACCATCAACGCGAAACCCACTGCCCTCAATAATCAGTTGATCACTATCTCGATAGAAAAGATCCCCCCAGCCGTGCGCCTCACCATCGATTACAAAACACAGCTGCTGTGCTGGATCATCTTCAGCCGCATTCTCATCAGGCTCGCGCAGCATCCATTCCACCGATTCTTCAAATGCGAGCTCCTTCTTTCCAAAGGCCAGCTTGCCTAAAATAACCACAGCCCATAGCCCGCCAAAGCCAGCCAGAAAACCCTTCACAGACATCCATAGACCATCCTGCCAACCATGTGCCTCGCCATCCAAATACAAATGATGCTGCACCGACAATGCAGCCACCAGTCCCAATGCCGTTCCTAACCAAGTCACTTGTAAAGGAATCAACATCAGCTCCGCATCGACAAAAACCACCACCACCAGCAGTGCCATCAATACCATATAGAATAGCGCCTCACCGGGGTTCTGGGGAAAGGCCATCCACATCAGCAGAAACAGGCAAGCGGTGAGCAGCTCCACGGCAAAATAACGAAACGGTATACCGCCCTCACATTCCGCACACTTACCACGCTGCACCAGCCAAGTCACCAGTGGAATGTTGCGATACCACGGGATCTCCTTATTACATCCCGGGCAGAACGACCGCTTCGGTTTGTTAACACTCAAACCACGTGGCAGCCGGTAGATCGCCACATTGAGAAAAGAACCAACGCACGCACCCAGCACGAAAGCAGAAATCACAAGGACAGGGTGCTGCCAGTTGACGGCCTGCATCGTTTCAATAAAAGTGGGCATGCCCCTTTTCTAAACGCCAAATCCCTATTACCCAATAGCAAAAAGGAGAGAAAAGGGGTCAGGCAAGCGGAGTAAAAAACAAGAGCCTGCTACCGTGACGAATAATGATCAATGATTGACGCCCCCAGCCAAAGACATTCAAATCCATTGCGCGTATAGTAACATAGCTACATAATCTGACAAACACCCCAGCACAACCTAACAAAATTGGAATTCATGAAGCGCCTCATTATCATTCTTTCTTCACTCTTCACTCTTCACTATTCCGCTTCCGCAGCCCCAGCGGCCGAGCAGCGGGTAACCGAAGGGAACGCAAGCGCTCCTGAGCAGGGCAAGCGTGCAGCGGCCGAGCAGCGGGTGACCAAAGGGAACGCAAGCGCTCTTAAGCAGGGCAAGCGTTTTATCCAGCCGAATTTCATTATCATCTTCACCGATGACCAAGGCTACCAAGACCTAAGCTGCTTTGGCTCTGAGGACATCAAGACCCCGCACATTGATCGCATGGCCAACGAGGGCCGCATGCTCACCTCTTTTTACTCTGCCAACCCGGTCTGCTCTGCCTCACGAGCGGCCCTGATGACCGGCTGCTACCCACGGCGTGTGCTTGATACGAGGGTCGTACTTTTCCCCAAAGATAATGTTGGCCTTCACCCCGGGGAAACTACCATCGCGGACATGCTCAAGACCAAGGGCTACGCCACCGCGTGTGTGGGTAAATGGCACCTCGGTCACCACCCGGAATTCCTTCCCACCGCCCAGGGATTTGATTCCTACTTCGGCATTCCCTACTCCAATGACATGAGTCACCCAGCAGATGCCAAACGCCCACGCTACGGTAAATGGGACGAGTATTGGAGCAAACCCAAAGAAAGCGGCGTCTGGAAAACCCCGCTGATTGAAAACGAAAAAATCCTCGAGCATCCCGTTGACCAGCGCACCATCACGCGGCGCTACACCGATAAAGCCATTGAGTTTATTAAAGCAAACAGTGGCCGAGAGCTCGCAGGGCAAACGCCCCACCGACCCTTCTTCCTCTACCTCGCCCACAGCATGCCGCACGTGCCGCTCTACCTGCCAGACGAGCTCTACAATCCTGATCCCAAGCGTGCCTACATCTCCGTCATCGAGCACATCGATGCTGAAGTTGGCCGCGTTCTAGACACCCTGCGCAAGGAGGGTCTGGACAAGAACACCTACGTCATCTTCACCTCGGACAATGGTCCGTGGCTGCGCTTCAACCACCACGCTGGCAAAGCAGGGCCACTGCGCGATGGTAAGGGCAGCACTTTTGAGGGTGGCATGCGCGTTCCCTGCGTCACCTGGGCACCTGGCCGCATACCCGCTAACAGCAAATCCAACGACATCGCCTCCACCATTGATTTACTCCCTACCATTGCGGCTCTCGCCGGTATTGAGCCCAAGACCAAAGGCCCGATCGACGGTCTCAACCTCGCCAACTTTCTGCACGACAAATCGCCATCACCACGAAACGAATTCCTCTACTACAAGACTAAGATCGATTGCATCCGCCAAGGGGATTGGAAGCTGCGCCAGCAAGGCAAAGCACATCAGCTCTATAACCTCGCCGAGGACATAGGAGAGCGTAAGAACCTTGCTAAAAACCACCCGGAAAAAGTCGCCGCGCTCAAAGCCCGCATGAAGGAACTCAACGCCGAGGTCATCGCCGGTGCTCGTCCATTAGGCCAGCTCGCGGACGCCCCAAAGTAGCCGCTTCGCGGCTCAAAACTCCAGAAAGTCTGCCAGCCTATCCTCTAGGAAATACCGTGGACGTAGTGGGTTGCCTCCCGAGATAAAACCAACATGGCCGCCATGCGAGTAGAGTTCATAGCTCACCTGCTCTGACAGTTGTTCGGGTTTGGGGATGACCTCATCGGTCATGAATGGATCATCAACAGCATGCATGATCAAGGTAGGGATGGTGATCGATGTTAGAAACTGGAGACCACTGCACTGCGCGTAATAATCATGCACATCATCGAATCCATGCAAAGGAGCGGTGACCTGGTTATCAAAATCATAAAAGGTTTCCAGGGCTCTAACTTGATCTGCATCTAAGGGCAAAGCGTCACGGTGTGCGGGGTGACTGAGCTTGTCGGTGGTTTTTTGTTGTAGCTTCCTAACCAGATGGCGCTGATAAATGCGGGAGAAACCTCCCTCCAACCGCTTGGCACAGGCAGAGAGTTGCAAGGGAGCGGAGACAATCACCGCACGATCCACCAGTGACGCCTCCTTATGCTCACCCAGATATTTAACTAGGGCATTCCCCCCCAGGCTGTAGCCGACAGCATCAATATGAGCGTCTGGGTAGAGATCCCGGAGGTGCTGTAATGTCAGCTGTATGTCCCCGGTTTCCCCGCTATGGTAGCTCCGAGCTAGGCGATTATTTTCACCCGAGCAACTTCGGTGGTGATGCACCACTACCGATACTCGGTGCTCACAACATCGTTTCATCAAACGCTTCACATAGGAGGACCTTGAGCTTCCTTCAAGACCATGAAAAACCACCACGAGACGCTTTGGCTGCTCACTGGCATCTGACCAATCAAGATCAATAAAGTCACCATCTACAAGCTCAAGGCGTTCACGCCTAAGCGAGACAGCAGGAGCCCTCAACACCGAGCTCAATATTGTCTGCACATGCGGATTTTTCGCCCACCACGGCGCGGGGAAATATCTCAACTCATGCTCTCTGTCCTCGATCATCATCGTCTGCGGCAATAGTGATCCAGTGTAGTCATTTGTAAATACTGGGAATGCCCGAACACACCAGTCTCAGATACCCTGCAAAGTTTTCTGAATAACTACTACCCACCCATATGGGGGGTAGTAATTAGTTGAAATGATCATCCCCTATGCTGAGTATACATTTCATGTTATTTCGCCAATTTACCAGCCTCGCCATTCTCTCAATTACCAGTCTGCTGACGGTCTGCCTTGCAGGCACAGCAAACGCCGAGACACCCATTACCAAAATCAAAGTCGCCTGTGTCGGGGATAGCATCACCTTCGGCTCGGGAATCGCGGATCGCAACAACGCCAGCTATCCCGCCCAGTTGCAGAAACTTCTTGGCGATAACTTTGAAGTGAAGAACTTCGGGCTCAGTGGACGGACGATGATTTCCAAGTCACCCTCCGCATGGACCAAGACCCAGCAGTATAAAGACGCCCTCGCCTATCAGCCGGATGTTGTCCTCATCAAGCTCGGCACCAATGACAGCAAGCGTTCGGAATACAAACAGCGGCAAAACTTCGACCATGATTACAGCGGTTCTGCCCGGCTCTTGATTCGCAAGTTTCGCAATCTACCGAGCAAGCCGACAGTCTGGCTGATGAACCCCGTCCCCTCCTTCATCAGGCACGGGCACAGCATTAACGGAGCTTTTATCGAAGATGAGATTCTGCCCCAGATCAAAAAAGTCGCCCGCCTCACACGCACCCCTATCATCGACCTGCACAGCCCCTTTTTGAATAGCCCCAACCTCTTCCCGGATAAAATCCACCCGAATGCCGCGGGGGCACTGGAGATGGCAAAAATCATCGCCCCCATCCTGCAAAAGCATGGCAAAAACGCACCACAGCCTGCCGCGCATCACGTCTCTCGCACTGCTGCAAAGAACCTGATCATTTGGGATGATGAGCCCGCCTATGACTGGGAGGGCACTTATCCCGTAGGCAACGGCCGGCTTGGAGCCACCCCCTACAGCCTGTTTCCCAGAGAGCAGATCGTCATCAATGAAGAAACCATCTGGAGAAATGAAGGGCCTCAATATATGGAGGAGAACTCCTTCCCCCACTTTGAAAAAATCCGCGAGCTCGTCGCCGCAGGAGATTACAAGGGAGCGGACGAACACTTCGTGAAGCATATCTCTACCAAAGGCTCTCCGCACAAAAGCCCCTACAGCTATCAGCCTGCAGGACGACTCAGGCTCGCTTACCAGAACACCGCTCAGATCGCCTCCACCCACCGCCAGCTCGACTTACGAACCGGAGTTACGACTAGCATTTACACGCTGCAAGATGGCTCCAAGATCACCCAGGAGGTATTTGCCTCTGCCAAGTGGGACTGCCTGGTCGTGCAGATCAGCTCTGACAAGCCGCTTGATCTGGTGACCTGGATGGATGGCGCCCGTATCGAGGGCGAAGACTGTGTCAAGGATGGGCAAGGAAGCGGCAAGCTGGGAACAAAGTTCCAAAACCGGATCCGCCTCCAAGGAGCCACCGCCTCCGCGGATGGCACCAAGCTGGAGATGAAGGGCACTCAGCAAGCAACCATACTGATGACCGTGGCGACAAACTTTAACCGGGCAAACTGTGCCGCTCCATTGGCGGACGGGTGGCAGCAAAAGACCACCGAAATTCTAGACCGGGCAAAGGATCAGACCGTCGCTCAACTCAAAAGCAATGCCATCAGTGACCACGCCCGGTTTTTCGACCGTGTGCAGTTCGACATCGGCAAGACCGCGGACTCCATCATGAAGCTACCCACCAAGGCACGGCTCGCCCTCCTCAAGAAGGAAAAATCCGCGGCCGAGGGCTCGCAGGGCAAGCCCTGCTCTGACCCTGACTTGATGGAAACCTACTACCAGTTTGGGCGCTACCTTCTCATCGCCTCTTCGCGTCCCGGCAGCCTTCCTGCCAACTTGCAGGGCATCTGGAATCCCTATGAATTCGCCCCATGGGCATCTGACTACCATCTCAACATCAACGTCCAGATGAACTACTGGCCAGCGGAGACATGCAACCTCGCCGAGCTGCACCCACCGCTCTTTGACCTGCTAAAGAGCTGGTTCCCTCAAGGCAAGGACATGACCCGCCGCATGGGCATGAAGGGCTGGGCTATGGGTCACTCAACCGACGTCTGGGGCAGTGCCCGCTCCATGGGCACGCAACCCCTCTGGGCAGCGACCTACTTGGGGGGACAATGGGTCTCCTTCCACATCCTTGAGCACTACCGCTTTAACAAAGACCCGAAAGCCCTCGAACCTTATTGGGAGCTGCTCACCGAGTCAGCCATCTTTTGCGAAAGCTGGCTGATCCCCGGACCAAAGAATGACAAGGGTGAAGAGACCCTCATCGCACGCCCCGCCACCTCCCCAGAGAATACGTTTAAATACATCGATAAAGACGGCAACGAGCAAGAAGCAGCTCTCAGTGCGGGCACTTCTGTCGAGCAATGGATGATCATGCAGGTCTTCAAGGACTACGTAGAAGCTGCGAACGCTCTGGGCAAACAGGATGACGCCTTCGTCAAACGTATCGAAAGCCTCATTCCCAAAATCTACGTCCCGAAGGTGGCAGAAGACGGACGCCTCATGGAGTGGATCAAGCCCTTCAAAGAGGCTCGGCCCTCCCACCGACACATCTCGCATGTCATCGGTGCCTACCCAGGTAACGTCATTGACCTTGACGATGACCCAGTGATGCGTGACGCCGTCACCAAGTCCATCGATGGTCGCCTCGCAGCAGGTGGAGCCGGCACTGGCTGGAGCCGCGCCTGGACCATCGGCATGTATGCCCGCTTCTCTGATGGGGCCAAAGCCTATGACAACTTCCACGCCATCTTGGTGCGCTCTACCTTGGACAACCTCTGGGACAACCACCCCCCCTTCCAGATCGATGGCAACTTCGGTGCGACTGCTGCTGTAGCTGAGATGCTGCTGCACAGCCACAATGAGGAAATCAAGCTACTCCCCGCCCTGCCACCTAAGTGGCAAAGTGGAAGTATCAAAGGCCTGCGCGCCCGGGGTGACTACACCGTGGACATCTTCTGGAAGAACGGCAAGCTGGCATCTGCAACCATCACCGCCGGACCTAATAGCACAGGGCAAACAAAAGTCGTCTGCCAAGGCAAGTCCAAGCAAGTCACCATCAAAGCCGGTCAGAGCCTGACCCTGACAGCGGACAATTTTTAACTGGCCCCATGTCTGTATCCCGTAATACCGCCTTGAGCTCTGGACTCAGCCTACTGTTCCTGATTGCTCTACCCCTGACAAGTCAGGCCAATGAGACTGAAAACGTGGCCACTGAGCGCCCAAACATCCTCTGGTATGACGAACCCGCCAAGGATTGGGAAAAACATGCCCTGCCCATTGGCAACGGGCGCTTGGGGGGCATGGTGTTTGGCGGAGTCTTGAACGAGCGCATCCAGTTCAACGAGGACAGCCTTTGGATTGGCGATGAATTGGACACCGGTGCCTACCAGGCTTTCGGTGATCTATTCCTCAACTTACATGGGGGCATCATCGCCAACACAGCCCAAAAAAACTACCGACGCGAGCTCAACATCAACCGGGCCGTGCACACGACCAACTATCACCTCGACGGGGTGAACTACAAGCGTGAGTATTTTGCCAGCCACCCGGCCCAGGTCATGGTGTTTCAATTCACCGCGGACAAGCCCGCTGCCTACTCAGGAAAGATCGACCTGACCGACGCCCACAAAGCGGAGATTAAAGCAGTTGGCAACAAGCTGATATCCAAGGGATCACTCAAGGGCTATCAGTTCGAGGGTTACCGGGGCAAGCACAAGAAAGATCACAGCATCAATCTGGATTACGAAGCCCAGGTCCAGGTGCTGCATCAAGGTGGATCACTGACCACCGAGGGAAACAGCCTCGTTTTCAAAGACTGTGATTCACTCACCGTGCTTCTCGCTGCGGATACCAATTATCTCAACCAGCGTGACCAAGGCTGGAAAAAAGCTCACCCGCACGAGGAGCTCAATGCCCAGCTGGCGGCAGCTTCCGCAAAGCCCTATCCAGTGCTGCTTAACGAGCATATCAAGGATTACCAGTCCCTGTTCAATCGTCTCAAAATTGAACTAGGGAGCTCCCCCGCACAGAGCAACCAAATGACCACCGACCAGCGGCTCGATAACTACCGCGGAGCTCAACTAAAGACATCCTCTAAAGTCCTTTATGATCAACAAAAAGAGCCCGACACCACAGCGGGCACTGCCGACTACGACCTCGAAGAGCTCATCTTTCAATATGCACGCTACCTGATGATCGCCAGCTCCCGCCCGGGCGGGCTCCCCGCCAATCTGCAGGGACTATGGAACGACAAAAACAGCCCTCCCTGGCGCTCGGACTACCACACTGACGTTAACGTGCAGATGAACTACTGGTTTGTGGATCGGGCGAACCTCTCCGAGTGCTTTACCCCACTCTCCGAATGGCTGTATTCCACCGTGGAGGTCAAAAAGGAAAAGACCAACAAGAAATTCAAGGTGCGCGGCTGGGCACTGCGTTCAGAGAACGGCATCTTCGGCGGTGACAGCTACCACTACGTTCCCGGAGACGCCGCCTGGCTGATGCAAAACATCTGGGATCACTACGCCTTTACCCTGGACCGTGACTACCTGGAAAACCGCGCCTATCCCCTGCTCAAAAGCCTCTGTGAATACTGGGAAGACTCTCTCATCGAGTGGCCTGACGGCAAGCTCGTCAGCCCCATGAGCATCTCCCCCGAACACGGCCCCAAAGCCGAGGGCAACTCCTATGAGCAACAACTCGTCCACAACCTCTTCGGCAACTTCATCGAAGCCTCGGAAACCTTGGGCCGTGATGAGGAGTTGCGCAAAAAAATCCAATCCATGCGGGAGCGCTTGCTAGGACCCCAAATTGGCAAATGGGGCCAGCTCCAGGAATGGGCCAAGGACATTGATGACTCGAACAACAAGCATCGCCACCTCTCTCACCTGATCGCCGTTCACCCCGGACACCAGATCTCACCACTTACCACCCCAAAGCTTGCCGAGGCCGCCAAGGTATCGATGAACGCCAGAGGAGACGGGGCCACAGGCTGGAGCAAGGCGTGGAAAATCAATATCTGGGCTCGCCTCCAGGATGGCAACCGCGCCTACAAGCTGCTCAATGAGCAGGTCAAAGGCAAATACTACCCCAACCTGCTCTGCTTCCACCCGCCGTTCCAAATCGATGGCCACTTCGGCTACGCTTCGGGAGTTTGCGAGATGCTGCTGCAGAGCCACACAGGTGTGATTGATCTTCTGCCCGCCCTGCCCGATGCTTGGAAAAATGGTCAGATCAAGGGACTCAAGGCACACGGAGACTTCATCGTGGACATCTCTTGGAAAAACGGCAAACTCGCCGCCACCACCATCCATGCTGGCGAAAAGATCAAAGGCCACTCTCACGACCTTGTCTACCGTGGCAAAACCAAAAATATCGCCATCAAACCGGGTCAGAGCCTGACTCTGACCTCTGCAGATTTTTAATTTAATCTCATGCCTATATTGCGCCATATTGCCCTGAGCTCTGCGCTTGCCCTTGTTGTACTTCCTCTCAAGGGCTACGCGGATGAAGCGCAAGATACAGGCCCACGCCCAAACATCCTCTGGCTGGTCAGCGAGGACAACAGCACCTACTGGGTATCCTGCTACGGCAGCCCGAATGCCAAAACACCGAACATCGACCAGCTCGCCGCGGAAGGATTTCGCTACACCCACTGCTATGACAACTCCGCGGTCTGCGCACCCACGCGCAACACCTGGCTAACTGGAATCCACTGTATCTCCACCGGCAACCAACCGATGCGCAGTTTCTATGAGATTCCCTCTGAAGTCCTCAACCACACCTACATCAACCAGCTCATGGCTGCGGGTTATCAAGTATCTGCCAAGTACAAGCAGGACTTCAACTTCGAGCAACGCCATTGGAAAAAGCTCAAAGGTAATCTTAAGAAAGACTGGAAAAAAAATCCAATCGGCAAACCCTTCTTCATCGTGCGCAACTACTCAGAAAGTCATGAAAGCAGCGCCTTTCCCAAGGGCAACGCCGTGCAAACGGATCCCGCCAGCGTGACCTTGCACGCCTATCACCCGGATCTGCCAGAAATTCGCAAAAGCTACGCCCGCTACACCGATGCCGTTGCCAACATGGACAAGCGCATCGGTGAAAACATCGCCTGGCTCAAGAAAACAGGCCAGTATGAGAACACCATCATCATCTACTGCTCTGACCATGGTGGCGTGATGCCGCGCTCCAAGAGGTTCATGTATAACTCCGGTACACACTGCCCGTTAGTTATCCGCATTCCGGAGAAGTTCAAACACCTCTGGCCAGCCGACAAACCCGGTAGCACCGTGGACCGTCTGGTGTCATTCGTCGACATGCCCAAGACCTGGCTCTCCCTTGCCGGTGCCGAGGTGCCCGACACCTACCAAGGCACTGTTTTCCTTGGACCAGAAACCGAGCCCGAGCCCGCGCACCACTTTGCCTATCGCGGCCGCGCCGATGAGGCCCTGGACATGGCACGCGCCATCCGTGACAAGAATCACACCTATATCAAAAACTACTATCCCTACATTCCCAACGGTCAGCACCTTGCTTACCAGTGGCGCATCCTCGCCACCCAAGCCTGGGAACAGCATTTCAAGGAAGGCAAAACCAACCCGGTGCAGAGCCGCTATTTCCTACCCCGCGAGACCGAGCAATTCTTCGATGACCAAGCGGACTGGGCAAACATCAACAACCTCATCGACCAGGCTCAGCACCAGCAGAAAGTCGCCACGCTCAAGCAGGCACTGCGCCAGCAGCAGATCAAGTACTTCGACAGCGGCTTGCTGCCCGAAGACATGCGCAACCGCCGTGCGGCCCAACATGACCTCACCCTCTACGAGCTGGTCCGAGATCCCAAGCTCTACCCACTTGAGAAGTATCTGGATGCGGCTGATATGGCCCTTGCTGCGGATCCCGCGAACCTCCCCATTTTTGTCAAAAACCTCACCGATCCAGATGCAGGCATGCGCTGGTGGGCAATCAATGGACTGAAGAATCTTGGGGCAAAAGCCAAGTCCGCACAGGAGCAAATCCTCCACGCCGCTCAGAATGACTCCGCACAGGAAGTCCGTATCCTCGCCGGCTGGATCCTGCATGACTTAGGCCAGGTCGATAGCTACCGGGAAGTGATGGAAGGCATCAAAAAAGCCGGCATTCAATCCAAGTCTCACTTTGAGACCACCGTCAAATTGATCGAGTCAAATTCCAAAGAGTCGCTTAAATAAAAAATTGAAGCCCTCTCCTTAGCTATCACACTCGCGACGAAACTCCACCGGAGTCTTCCCCGTGCGCTGCTTAAAGAGACGGGAAAAATAGTACACTGAGGAAAACCCTAACACCTCCGCTACCTCACTTACATTGCGCCTTCCATCACGCAGTAACTCCTTGGCTCGGTTCACCCTGATATCCAGCTGATATTGACGTGGAGAGCTACCGGTATGCTCACGGAACAAGGTCCGGAAGCGGGAGTAGCTCATGCCCTGTTCTTCAGCTAGATCGACAAGATCAATTTCCTCGGCTGCATGAGCAAGTAAGTAATGACGTGCATAGTCCATCCTACTCTCATAGGCGCTCAACATCTTATCCGCGCGCATCGCCAATGATCTCACCCGCGCAAGAGCCGCCACTGTCTCACCGGCCATCATCTGTCGGAAACCGGCGGGAGACTTCTGCATCAGCTCGATGACGACTTTGAGCTTACGCAATAGTTCCTCGTCTTGTCCGACTTTGAGAATAGCATTATCCGCTGTGAAAAATTTCTCCACCAGCCTCTGCGCGTACTCCCCTTGGAATCCCACCCAGTTCTCACACCATCCGGTTTCGGCATTCGGCTTATAGCGATGCCACATATCAGGACGTAGCAGCATCACATCCCCGGCACTCACCTCACAGGGCTTGCTATCTTCCCATTGAAAAACACCCTTTCCACGGGTGACAAAAACGAGTTGATACTCATCTAATACCCTACCTTTCTCCCAGCTGAACAAATACTCCTCCGGGTGCCTCCCAACCGGATAATCACTTCCGGCTGGAACATCCGTGCAGCCCGCATCCAGCACATACATCCCCCAATCCACGAGGCTTGGCTCGATTGGGAGGTAGCGCGAGAATAGATTCTGGGCAGTCATTTTGTGCAAAAATAGAGTCAGTTCGTGTATTTGCAAAGAACAATTTTTGCGCCAACATAACCACCATCTTACCAATAAACCATCTTCATGTTTTCCCAAATCAAAGACCAATACTCCAATCTCGGCATCGATGTCGAGCAGGCGATCAATGCCCTTGCCAATACTCCTATTTCCCTGCACTGCTGGCAGGGTGATGATGTAGGAGGTTTTGAGACCGATGCCGGTGAACTCGGCGACGGACTGGCAGTCACGGGAAACTACCCTGGTAAGGCACGCAGCATTGGCGAGCTACGCCAGGATCTCGAACAGGTCCTTAACCTACTTCCCGGAAAGCATCGCCTCAATCTGCACGCCATCTACGGAGATTTTCAGGGCCAAAAAGTCGACCGTGACGCCATCGAGACCAGCCACTTTCAAAGCTGGATTGACTGGGCTAAGTCCCTAGGTATAGGCATGGACTTCAACCCCTCCTGCTTCTCCCACCCGAAGGCTGGGAGCGGCTTCACCCTGAGTAGTCCCGACGCAGGCATCCGCAATTTCTGGGTCGAGCACTGCCAACGCAGCCGCAGCATTGCCGCAGACATGGGCAAACAACTCGGCTCCCCTGCCGTCACCAACGTCTGGGTACCCGACGGCATGAAGGACATCCCCGTCGACCGTCAGGGGTTCCGCCAACGCCTCTCCGAGAGCCTCGACAAGGTCTTCGCTGAGAAGCTTGACCCCGCCCACAACATCGACGCGGTCGAGTGTAAGCTATTCGGCATCGGCTCGGAAAGCATGGTGGTCGGCTCCCACGAGTTCTACATGGGCTACGCAATCAAGAACCAAACCGCACTCTGTCTCGACGCTGGTCACTTCCACCCGACGGAAGTCATTTCCGACAAAATCTCCTCGGTACTGATGTATGTGCCACACCTGCTGTTGCACGTCTCCCGTGGCGTGCGCTGGGACAGTGACCACGTGGTTTTACTAGATGACCACACCCAGGCAATCATGCAGGAGCTCGTCAGTTGTGACGCCTTGCCCCGCACATCCATCGGGCTGGATTTCTTTGATGCCTCCATCAACCGCATCGGAGCATGGGCCATCGGCACCCGTGCTGCTCAGAAGGCGCTACTCCTTGCACTTCTCCAGCCACAGCAACAACTCCGCAAGGCAGAACTCGAGGGTGACTACACCACCCGCCTCGCCTTACTCGAGCAAAGCAAAGCATTACCGTGGTCTGTTGTCTGGGAGGAATTCTGCCAGCGTCACGAGACCCCGGGAGAAACCCAGCTACTCTCAGCCATCAAATCCTACGAGGCAAACACCCTCTCCAAACGCAGCTAATAATCCAAGCTAACCAGACAACCACTCAAGCAGACCAACCAGACAAACCATGAGCACTGAAGACCAAACCAATGCAGGCGCCTCCTCAGGCGAGTACGAAAACCAGCCAGTTCCCAAAAACGCCCTCAAAGGGGGCAACAAGTTCTGGGGTATGTATGCCGGCGAACATGCGGCCGGAACCGAGTTCATGATCGGGCCTTTGTTCCTGCTCAATGGAGTCTCCCTACAGAATATCGTACTGGGTCTACTGGTCGGCAACCTGCTCGCCGTTCTCTCATGGCGCTATCTCTGTGCGCCGATCGCCACCAGAGCACGTCTCACTCTCTACAACCACCTCGAGCGTATTGCTGGAGGCGGCTTGGTTAAAATCTACAACCTCGCCAACGGCATTCTGTTTTGTTTCCTCGCGGGAGCCATGATCACCGTATCTGCCACCGCAGTGGGCATCCCCTTCGATATGCCGATGCCGGCTCTGGAAGACGTCTATCCAAACAGCGCCAGCTTTGTGATGATCGTGCTCGCCGTGGGTGCAGTCATTGCCGTCGTTGCATCCCTCGGTTACGAAACCGTGGCCAAATTTGCCAACATCGCCTCACCCTGGATGGTGCTGGTGTTCCTCGCCTGTGGTCTTGTCGCCCTTAAGCAACTCGGTGTATCCGACATGCAGGGACTCGAAAAAGTCTGGAGCGAGTCCATCATGGTGGCTCAAGATGGCTCAGCAGAATCCACCATGGGCTTCTGGAGTGTAATGTTCTTCGCCTGGTTCTGTAACGCGGCGATGCACGTCGGCATGGCGGACCTCTCGGTATTCCGATTCGCC
>Ga0206130_10002224_pt1 | contig 27200 bp, 23 predicted proteins | sample Helgoland_Spring_9_FD_148637 | JGI IMG/M metagenome (GOLD analysis project Ga0206130, IMG submission 148637) | Pelagic subsurface seawater microbial communities from Kabeltonne, Helgoland, North Sea - Helgoland_Spring_Bloom_20160512_1 | ecosystem: Environmental > Aquatic > Marine > Epipelagic ...
ATACCTCTGGTGATGTGGATGAAGCCATCTCTTGGCTAACCGAGCTTGATAAGCACTACAAACTAACAAGTCCAGAATATGGAATTTCTGACTTCTTAGAGGATCTAGTTGAAAAAGGTTATCTGCGGCAAAACGATCCCAATTCCAATGGAGATATTCCCCTAAGCCCAACACCTAAGATGGATATGTCTCTGCAGAAATTTGCCATGAAGGAGCTTTTTGGAAAAATCAAGAAAGGACAACATGGGAAACACAACTCTAAATTTTCTGGAAGTGGTGACCAGCAATCCAACGACCTCAAACCTTTTGAATTCGGAGACCAACTGGATAAGATTGCATTTTCAGAATCGATTCACAACGCCTATGTAAATCACGGAATCGATGATTTCCAATTGAACCAAGAAGACCTAGAGGTACACGATACGATCTATCAAAGTAATATGAGCACTATATTGATGATAGACATATCTCATTCCATGATATTGTATGGTGAAGACCGTATTACGCCTGCAAAAAAGGTAGCTATGGCTTTAGCCCAATACATAACTACCCAGTTTCCAAAAGATAGCCTTGATATTATAACCTTTGGTAATGATGCGCAACAAGTAAAAATAAAAGACCTACCCTATTTACAAGTGGGTCCATTCCACACCAATACTGTTGCCGGCCTTGAAATGGCAATGGATCTCCTAAAGAAAAAACGAAATCCTAATAAGCAGATATTCATGATTACAGATGGGAAACCTACCTGTATTAAAAAAGGAAAAAAATACTACAAGAACAGTTGGGGATTAGATAAACAAATCATTACCCGTACGCTCAACCTAGCAGGTAAATGCCGTAAGCTGGATATTCCTATCACTACATTTATGATCGCAAAAGATCCATTCCTTGTGCAGTTTGTTGAACAATTTACAGAAGTAAATAAAGGAAAGGCATTCTTCTCTGGTATAGATGGCCTTGGAGATTTTGTTTTCAACAACTACAAAATGAATAGAAAAAACCGAAAAAGATAAAGCACTTCAGCACTATATTTGCAAATACATCGTTTAAGGCTTGAAAAAACGTAAATTTGTATCAATATCAATTCGGCTTAAATGAAAAATATCATTTCGTGTTTCTTTGCATTCTTATGCATAATACAGATTGCTAAGGCGCAAAATATCAGTCAGGAAGACCTTGTCCAAATACAAGCTATTGAAGATTCCTTGATGGTATATTCGCATCTGATAATGAACGATTCGATTGAAGAACATCGTTTTGCATCCACGAAATTATTTATTCCAATGCTCGTAAAAGCATTGAAGCATGAAAACTCATTCCAATATGATTTCAAAAAATTACAGCATGTAAGTATTCAATACCCTCAAGACTCAACCTTCCGGGTATTTACTTTCCATCTCTTCGTCAATGATAATGAATACCATTACTTTGGTGCTATCCAAAAAAACACGGAGGAACTGAATCTTTTACCACTCGTAGATCGTAAAAAAGAGCTTTCAGATCTAGAGTATCAACAGACTACGAATAGGGCTTGGTATGGAGCTGTGTATTATAATATCGTTGGATTTGATAGCCCGGAAGGTAGAAAGTACCTTCTTTTCGGATACGATGGCCATTCCTTCTTCAACCGAAGAAAAGTGATTGATGTAATCAGTTTCGAAGGCAATCAGGCTGTATTTGGTCATCCAGTTTTTGTAAAACGATCCAATGGCCAAATCACCGAAGAAAAGAAACGGATTTTAGTTGAGTTCTCCGCTCGTTCATCTGTTAAAGTAAACTATGACCTAATCCAAGAGGCCGTGGTATTTGACAACCTAATATCTATTGGACCCCTCGGACCAAACGAAAAAGACTCTTTCGTTCCTGATGGATCCTATCAGGGGTATCAATTAAAAGAAGGTATATGGGAACATATTCCAAAAATGTTCTGCGATTGTCCTTTGGAAGATGGAGGAGCACCAAGACCTGATCCAGTATTGGACAACAATTCTAAGAAAGATCTATTCGGAAATGATTAAAGAAAGGCACATCGAGGTTGTAAAACAGGCTAGGCTATTACTTTCTGGAGAGCCTTCAGAGTCTATAGAATACCTCTGGATTGCATGCCATGGATATGGTCAAAATGTGGATCGATTTATTCAAAAATTCAGAGACCTCGATGATAAACATCTCGTTATTTGCCCCGAAGGATTATCAAGATTCTACAGTAAAGGATTAGCTGGAGAGGTTGCAGCTTCATGGATGACGAAACGAGATCGACTTAAAGAAATTGAAGATCATTCCAATTATATTCAGCAAGTTTACGAGTATTATTCAGACAAATGCCCGAATGCAAAAATAATCTTATTTGGTTTTTCTCAGGGAACAGCAACTATCTGCAGATGGTATGACAAAGCTCAGCCCAAAGCTGACTTTTTGATCATGTGGGCTGGTTCTATACCTCAGGACTTAGAAGCAAAGCCTTCTAATAATCCATTTAAAGATATTTCGCTTCATTTTGTTTATGGAACTGAAGATCAATACATCGATGCTGAAAACCTAAAGAAACTGTACAGTATTTTTGAAGCATATGGATTTGACCACATCAAGAAACATCGCTTTGAAGGCAAGCACACAGTTGATCGACCAAGTCTTATAAAACTTGTTGAATCAGAGATTACTTCTTAATGCATTCGGTCACCTCTAAGTTCCATGTCTCCTAATAGATCAGCCTCAAATGCTAACATCTCTTTCCATGTCTCCTGGGCAAGCTCTTCGGTGAAATATTGTTTGGCAAGTTTTAAAAAGAGTTTATAGTGCCCTGCTTCGGATACCATAAATCTATGGTAGAATTCTTTTAGTTCATCCTCTGATATGTGCAGAGACAATAGTCTAAAACGCTCACAAGATCTTGCCTCTATCATTGCAAAGATTATCAGCTCATGCAAAAGCTTCTCCTCTCTATTATTCGCACGTTTCATAAAATCTCTAAGGCGGTTCACATATTGATCTTTGCGTTGTCGACCTAATTTCATGCCTCGCTTAGTCATCTCAGCAACAACTAATCGAAAATGTCCCCACTCTTCTGTAACAATGGGCATGAGCTCCTGAACGAGCTCTACATACTCAGGATATCGTTGAATCAATGATATGCAAGAAGTTGTTGCCTTCTGTTCACAATAAGCATGATCCGATAAAATCTCCTCTAAGTCAAACTCTGCTAAATTGACCCATCTAGGATCTGTTGCTAGTTCAATACCTAAAACCCGTTTTCCTTTTTCGACGGTTTCCATGAATACTATTTAAGACAATTAAATTGATTGATAAAGAAATCTACATTTAGGATATCATAATCCTCATATCCAGTTTTCCAAACGATCCTGGCTCTATCGACCTCTGATCTTCTAAGGACTTTAAGTTCTCCCTTCGAGATTGGATATTGGCCTCTAAAGGTATAAACATTATTGATATCATTATAATGCCCCTCATCGCCTAAAGAACAAACCAATCGTATTTGATCATCATCGAAGGTTTTTAATGTGAGTATAGAACTTCTTCCAATTCCACCATAGGAGTTCTTAGCATTTGGAGACTTTATCTTTACCTCCAAAAGCAAAAAAACCTTGCCGCCTCCAAGCTCTGTAATAGAAGCCGTACAATTTATCATATCGTCTTCTGTAAAGTAGGCTCGCAGATTTTCAGGTGTAAAGCTAAAGAGAAAATCGGGCTCCATGGTCCTCCGGAATTTTCCTGTAATAGGGTCTGTACCCTCAAAGGCAAACTGACAATTACCGGAACTGAAACTATTATCCTCTTTATCTATTTTTTGATCAAGCTCACTTTTAATTTGAACCTGATCTTCAAAAATAATTTCTTGATTTATTAGTGTTTTATAGGATTCTTTTGTCTCAAGGTAGGTCTGATAAAGTTCAGCACGCTCTACTTTTTCTACCTCTTGCATTGCATTAGTAAGTGCGACAAGCTGTTCAGCCAAGTCGAGCCTGTTCAAATTTAGTGACTCAGTAAGATCTGCCTTATAAAGCTGTCTATTGAGTATCCCTAATTCTTTGTTCGTTAATACAACAAGTCCATCTAAATGTTCCTGCTGCTTTTGGCGCAATGATTTATACTTATCACCTTCCACATCAATGCGTTCCAATAAACTTCTTCGTATTATGAGTGCTTCTTCACTCAATTCTACTAAGTATTGAAAGGTATTATCATTGATTGTAGAAGCTTTCTGTTTGTCTTTAGCACCTGCCACATTAGAGTTAGCAACAGGATTCGCCCCAAAAGGATCAACTTTTGATTTTTTACTAAAATACTTCCAGCTTCCATCAGGATAAACAATAATCTTCTCGCCTTTTGCATTCGTTCTAATCTCTTGAGCTTTTAGATCCGAAAGCCCAAAACTCAGTAGCATTAAAACTATCAACTTAAAAATGAATAATGTTCTCATAATATAGTGTGTAGTTGACCAATAAAGAATAGTCCCTTTGACCTTAAAACACATGTATCGAATGTTTAATTTGCCTCCTGTGATGCAAAAAGTAATCATTTTAGCTCAAAATCAACTAGATGGGCAAATATATTACATTTGAGACCTCCGTTCTTCATCAATATTAGATACACTTGATGTTCTTACGTTAACAAAATTCCTATTATTGCTTGCTTTAGATAAAAAGCTCTTTTATTTAAATCAAAATTAACACATCTTTAGGTAATATGTTCGATATCGGTTTCATTGATATAAGGATTTGGGATATCCTAGACGTTCTAATCGTTGGATACTTAATCTTTCGGATATACAACCTATTAAAAGGAAGTATTGCCTTCAATATATTTATTGGGGTGGTCACGCTATACCTTTTATGGGCGCTTGTTGGTCAACTAGAGATGGAGTTATTATCTGTACTTCTTGATCAATTGGTAAGTGTAGGTGTAATCGTGTTGATAATAATATTCCAACCTGAGGTTCGTCGTTTTCTATTACTCGTTGGACGATCCACACTGAACCAAAGACCAAATTTTCTTCAGCGAATACTCGATAGGAATTTTCAACCTGTAGAGAGTAAAGAAGAAACCCTCGAAATTATTAAAAAGAGTCTGCTGAACTTTCAAAAAACGAAGACAGGTGCTCTTATTGTACTTTCGGGAGGAATGGACACAGATACTATCATTCCTACTGGTGTACAAGTGAATGCAATCCTAAGTCAAGCACTTCTTGAAAGTATATTTATAAAAAATGCGCCCTTGCATGATGGTGCTGTTATAATAAGTGGAAATAAAATAATAGCAGCAAGCTGTATTCTACCACTTACGGCAGAAACAAATTTACCCTATCAAGTTGGTCTAAGACATCGAGCTGCAGTGGGTGTAACAGAAAGACTAGCCGTTTCCGCTTTTATAGTTTCAGAAGAAACTGGGACAATTAGCTACGCTAATTCGGGTAAGTTAGTCAGAGGAGTGAAAGAAAACGACCTTATGGCCCTTCTAAAAAAGTATAATCAATAGTCCTTTTATACATTGAATTGGAAATCACTATATTTGCAGGAGCTCATCGATAAAGACTGAGATTTTTGAATAATATAGTATTAAGACAATATGCAAAAGACGCAAAATTTCATTAATGACAACAAGGATAAGTTTCTAAATGAACTCCTTGATTTATTGAAAATACCTTCTGTAAGCGCCGATCCTGCCTATGCTGGAGATGTTAGAAAAACTGCAGAATTCGTAGCGAATAGCCTAAACGATGCTGGAGCAGACAAGGTAGAGATCTTTGAAACCAAAGGTCACCCTATTGTTTACGGAGAAAAAATGGTGGACCCAAGCCTACCAACTGTATTGGTATATGGCCACTACGATGTTCAACCACCAGATCCAGTAGAACTTTGGGACTCTCCTCCTTTTGAGCCTGTAATCAAGAAGACAGAGCTGCATCCTGAAGGCGCTATATTTGCTAGAGGTGCCTGCGATGATAAAGGACAAATGTTTATGCATGTAAAAGCATTCGAGGCAATGCATAAAAGTGGAGAGCTTGCATGTAATGTTAAGTTCATGATCGAAGGTGAAGAGGAAGTTGGATCGGATAATCTAGGCTTATTCTGTGAAGAAAAGAAAGATATGCTATCCTGTGATGTAGTTCTTATCTCGGACACATCGATTATTGCAAATGATACACCTTCAATTTCTGTTGGACTAAGAGGTCTGAGCTATGTAGAAGTAGAGGTTGTAGGACCTAACAAGGACCTTCACTCTGGTGTATACGGAGGAGCAGTTGCAAATCCAATTAATATCTTATCCAAGATGATTGCGTCAATGACGGATGAGAATAATCACATCACCATCCCAGGTTTTTACGACAAAGTAGAGGTCCTAAGTGATGCTGAACGTGAGGCAATGAACAAAGCACCATTCAGTCTTGACGCCTATAAGAAGGCATTGAATGTAGATGCTGTTCATGGTGAAAAAGGATATACTACTCTTGAGCGTGCTTCGATAAGACCGACACTTGATGTGAATGGAATCTGGGGAGGTTATATTGGAGAAGGTGCAAAGACTGTACTTCCTTCAAAAGCATTTGCTAAAATCTCTATGAGACTTGTTCCGAATCAAACTTCTGACGAAATCACAGAGATATTCAAAAATCACTTCCAGTCTATTGCTCCAGATAGCGTTAAAGTAGAAGTACGACCGCACCATGGTGGAGAACCTGTTGTGATACCTACTGATACCCCTGAATACCTGGCTGCAGCAAAAGCTATGGTGGATACTTTCGGCAAGGAACCAATTCCTCAAAGAGGTGGAGGATCTATTCCGATCGTTGCACTTTTTGAAAATGTTCTTAGCGTAAAAACAGTGATGATGGGATTTGGTCTGGATTCAGATGACATCCACTCTCCGAATGAGCATTACGGACTGTTTAATTATTATAAGGGAATCGAGACAATACCGCATTTCTATAAGCATTACGCAGATTTGAAAAAATAAAAAAAAGGGATCCAAATGGATCCCTTTTTTTATATCATTGTCACATTATAAATATTGATTTGACCAATATTTTTAGCATTCACACTCCGTGAATCTGTATAATTAAACTTTTCTCCAAGCAGATATTTTGTACTTTCCGAAATATTAACGGTGTTAATAGATCCATTTGATTCTACCCTCGAAGCTGTATTTACTGTATCCCCCCAGATATCATAAGCATATTTCTTCTCTCCTACTACTCCAGCAATTACATCGCCTGAATGTATACCTATTCGTCCTTCAAAATAAGGCCTGTTCTTCTTTTGAGCCAGAATAGCTTCATTCTTTATAAACCTGTTTATCTCAAGTGCAGCCTGCACCAACTTCGCTGCTTGCTCTCGCTTGTATTTTTTTCGATCGCCCTTATTAGGGTGAATACCTGCAGCACACATATAAGCATCCCCAATGGTCTTGATCTTTTCGAGTCCATATTTATTTACAATGATATCATCAAAGCGCTTAAAATATGTATTCAATAACTGAACGACCTCTTTAGGCTCGTCTCGCTTCTCCTTTGCGAAGGCACTGAATCCTTTGAAATCTAGAAACAATACAGATACATCGGAATGTTTCTCGGCAATGATATCTGCATCTTTATTCACCGTCTTACCTTTAAGCGTTTCTATAATGTGCTTCGGCAATATATTACCTAGCAAGGCATCTGATTTCTTCTTTTCTCGTTTTATCCTTTTATTCAATCGAACCGTTACAATGAGGATTACTAAAAACAAATTGGCGGCAGTTATAGCGCCCAAAATACCCACTCTAAGTTTCTCCTTTTCTACTTCCTGCATCTCATTGATCGCCTCTACTTCCTTTAGCTCCGCACTAACTGCGATTAGCTCCAAGGAATCCTTCTCCACCTTACCATTCAAACGTTCATTGATCAGCTGCTCCTGGGCCAACAATGCTGCTCTTTTTGCTTGCTCAAAACTCATAGTATCAATCTCAGCTGCAGCCACTGCCAGCTCCACCTCGTACATGCCTGCTAGCTTATCGATTTCAGCTTGGTGCTCTTGCTTAAGCTTTGCCTCCTTTTCTTTTAATCGACTCCCTAACTTCCTGTATTCTTTAACTTTATCTATTGCGTAGGTTCTCTGTTTCACAGGAGTTTCTTCAGAGTTTCCATCTGGATTATCCGCTAAATTCTCATTTTCAGGACTTGGATTAACCTTTTTATCTAAGTCAGCTATAGCTGCATTCAGTTGACTGCGTTCAGAAGAACTCAAATTAATTATCGCATATCGTTTCAACAGTTTTAACGCCTCCAACTTCTTAGCATCGCTACTTGTATTCTTTGCTGCATCCCTGAAATATTTAGCAGCACTCCTTCGGTAAGATTTCTTTGCATTTACAGAACCTCCTTTCTTCACTATAGCCTTACCCCAGTTGATATAGGAATCTGCCAACAATTCATCATTCCCAACATTTTTTGCAATTCGCCAAGCTTCCTCTGCATACTCGGTCGCTTGACTGTACTTCCGCTTTGCATAATAGGCCTCTGAAGCCTTGTTTGCGAGAATCACAAACTCCTCCCCGCTTTTTCCTTCCAATTGATTAACAATGGACTCTGGACTTTGAGCAAAAAGATCGCAGGTGAATAGTGCTAAGAACAGTGTGGCGCTGATAAGCTTAAATAAGGTTTTCATTTTAATTTGTTGTATAGTTTTCACGTGACTCATTGACCTTAAAATAAAAAATGTAACAATACTATTGAGAATAAATTATACTTTATATTTGGTTCGATAACATAAAAAAATACTATATAACATAATTATGCCATACATCAATCACATCGACTACGAAAATTCTGAAGGTGAGCTAAGAGAAATATACGATGGACTCGTTGATTCTAGAGGAAAACTAGCAAATATCCATACAATACAAAGTTTACACCCAAAGAGTATCACTGCTCATATGAAGTTGTATATGGAATTAATGTTCGGAAAAAGCCCACTAAAGAGATATCAAAGAGAATTACTTGGAGTTATAGTTTCTAAATCAAACAAGTGCAACTATTGCGTACAACATCATGCTGAAGCCCTTAACTTCTTCTGGAAGGATCAAGCGCGTATCAAACAATTGAACCAAGACCCTAAAAGTGCTAGTTTAAAAGAAGTTGATATGCTTCTAGTGCAAATGGCCAAGCAACTTACGGAGGACCCCGCCTATCCGGGTAAAGAAGCGCTCTTGAATAAATTGAGAAGTGAAGGATTGGATGATCGGGCAATCCTGGATGCTACACTTATCATAGCCTATTTCAACTTCGTAAACAGAATCGTTCTGAATACAGGTCTAGACCTTGAGCATAATCCTAGTGGTTATAAATATGAATAGCTCCATTACTTTCAAGATCTTTTCAAAATCCTTTAACAGTCGAAATTCTTATATTATTTTTTGCTGTAAACTAATTGAACGAATTAAGACCCCTTGAATTGAACTGTGCTCTGCCTTAATTGGTTGAATTGAAAGTAAAACCATTACCACTAGTTAAATTTTAGAACAAACTAGTTGATAGATTATATATTGAATTGAACAAGAAGTACTACTATGACAGTCGACAAGCCAATGCAAAGACTTTTGAGTTTTATCTCCAGCTACAAGAAACCTCTTGTATTGGCATCGTCAAGCTCCATCGTAAATAAGATTGTTGATCTTATGCCTCCTTTCCTGACTGCATGGCTTATAGATTCTGTTTCTAAACAGCCTCCGCAATGGATCACCAGATATTTTCCAGAAAGCACTATTTGGCATCAGGTAATCATTATTTGCCTTGCACTATTACTTGCCTTCTTCCTTGAAGGCGTTACTGAATGGATATTCAAGCGAAATTTCATGCAGCTTGCTCAGCGAGTGCAGCACGATCTAAGAAATAAGTCCTACTCTAAACTCCAAAAGAAAAAACTTTCCTTTTTCGAATCAGCAAGAACAGGAAATCTACTCTCCATCCTAAACGATGACATCAACCAGCTAGAGCGCTTCCTAAACAACAGTTTTAACGAAATCCTTCAAATCATCACACTTTTCATTTTTGCAGGTTATTCGCTCTTTGAACGGGATGTCGTGCTTGGCCTTGTAGGAATATCTCCTATACCATTCATCGTCTTTGGTTCTTTTTATTACCAAAGAAAGATCTCTCCTTTTTATAAAGAAGTTCGAGAATCTGTAGGGGGATTGAGTAGTAGGCTAGAAAACAATATTTCAGGAATACTAGTAATAAAAAGTTTTGGTACGGAGAAGTACGAAGAGAAAAGAGTAGACGAAAGTTCCCAGGAATACCTCGATGCAAATTACAAAGCAATCAAACTCTCTGCGCTATATGTCCCAGTTATTAGAATGTTCATTGCCTGCGGACTAGCGGCAACCTTAGCACTAGGTGCATATTGGGTAATATATGAACCGGGACGCTTTAGCCTAGGAGGTATTGCCTTTTTTGCCATGATGATCCAAAGAATACTCTGGCCTGTAACTCGACTAGGAAATATTTTTGACGAATTTGAACGTGCAAAAGCTTCTGCCAGAAGAGTATTTGGCCTCTTGGATAATGAGAAGGACATTCAAGTGGATACGGGAACACACCGCGTAGACCAAATCAATGGTGCCTTGAATCTAAAAAATGTTGATTTTTCATATTCAAATGGTGTGCCCATCCTCAATGATATTTCACTAGATATACCAGCGGGTTCAACACTTGGAATAATGGGTGTAACAGGCGCAGGAAAAACAACTTTTATAAAGATCCTTTTGAGACTATACGAGGTAAAGAGTGGTGCTATCAGTTTAGATGGTATAAATATCAAAGATTGGAAACTCGAATCCTTAAGAAAAGCCTTTTCCTTAGTAAGTCAAGAGGTTTATCTTTTTCATGGAAGCATCATTGAAAATCTTCTTTACGGCAACAATGCAAGCAGAGCTGAAGCAATTGAAGCGGCAAAACAAGTAGACCTTCACAGTTTTATCGAAAAACTACCTAATCAATACGATAGTGTAGTTGGAGAACGTGGCATCAAACTATCCGGTGGGCAAAAACAACGGATCAGTATAGCGAGGGCAATACTAAAAGATAGCCCAATACTAATATTGGACGAGGCTACCTCTGCCGTGGATTCAAGAACGGAGCAGATCATTCAAGACCAAATCCAACAGTTATCCAAGAAAAAGACAAGTATCATAATTGCACACAGACTATCTACGATACAAGACGCTGATCAAATTATCATGTTACAACATGGAGATATTAAGGAACAAGGCACTCATGATTCCTTAATGGAACAGGATGGTCATTATGCGAAAATGTTTAGAATGCAGTCCAAGTAATGATTACATATACTTTGTACTGTTCTTTTCTACAAGGATATCTTTCAACTCCTTGATCATTTCGTATTGATGTGGTAAAACCTTTTTGAAGGCTTCTTTAACAGCCACGAAAGCCCCTTTACTCATCATGTCCGGAACCATCCTCTTGATAGTCTTGCGCATGAAAAAGGCATCGTGCTTAAGGATGGATTTAATAGAAGGAATATCATGCCAATCCGCCTCGACAGCATAAGCCTGTTCAAATACTCCGTCTACCTCTTCGACAGGTTCTAATTCTATTGCTTCTTTTGCATGTACGCTAACCGCTTTAGCCTGCTCAGGATTACCTGAAGGCATATGCCAATTCTCTTTGTTCTCCTCATCATTAACAAGAAAGACCTCGAGACCCTCGTTTCCAAGTCTGTAAATCAACAGATTAGCTTTTTCGTCCTTTTGCATAAAATAAGCGTTTAGAATAAATAACAAATCAAAAATAATCAGACTTGAACAGATTCCTAATTTTTTAGACTAAGTTTCTGATATTTTGGGAGTGCAATTCCCTATTTTGGGTTCGAAACCTTGAAAATAATGGAAAAAAACCAAGCACTAGCCGATTACTACTTTAAGAAGATTTCTTCTGTCAATGAATCTAACACATCATTAGAGGAGAAGTTCAATACATACAACAGGCTTTTTGAGCAAATCCTTAATGCCCTCACCTTTGATCTAGATATACACTTTAGCAGTCAGTTTAGTAAAATGGCCTATGTCTTCCAAGAAAAACAGCCAGGAACAGCCCTCCGACGGAAGATCCACCAATTGTGGAAGAACAAAAACAACATGTCGGCAAAGAAAGAAAGTGACATCTTGAATTACATTCAAGTATTAAGTCTTGCTGTTTCAACCTTTTTTGAAGAAAATATCCCCGACTACCTAAACTCAAAATATCCCGACCTAAACAAAATCGCATCTGAGTGGTCCACAGAACCTAAAATAGAGAAACTAGATTTCCAACGAGTTGTAGTAAAGCATTTCAACCCTAAGGAAAATGCTTTCTACGCAATGACTACGGAAGAAGGTAGAATGGTCAAAGTAGATTGTTCTGCTTCGGATATTCAAGGTTATTATCCCGAACAAGCAAAGTACATCCTCAGCCAGCTAAAAGCTCCATATTTTCTTCAACTCATAGAAATACAATTGGAGGGAGATAGTACCCTCCACCCTAAGGCATTCGTCATCGAACCGGACTACCTCTTTGATGTCACTGCTGTTGCAGAATGTTTTAAACCGGAGGAAAACTCTCATTATTTCCATTTACTAAAAAAGCTTACACCCTTCCAATCAAGCGTTCACCTTGTTCTTGGAAATACAGCTAACTATCTATTGGATGAATTGATGGCCAATCCTGAATTGGATTATAAGACGGCAATGAAACAACTCTTCCAACAAAACCCACTACCCTTTTGTAATTTATCCGATGCCGACAATTTGAAACTATTTAAGGATAGCCTTAATCATTTTGTCCGTTTGAGAAATATAGTAAAAGAGAGCTTTCCAAAGAATGGGATTTTAAGGAAGGAAGCTCAATTAGAGCCAACTTTCTACTCCGAAAAATATGGCTTACAGGGACGTTTGGATGTATTACATAAAAACAATGAAACTGCATCTATAGTCGAATTAAAAAGCGGCACTCCATACAGAACAAACAAATATCAGATCAGCATAAATCATTATACCCAGACTCTCCTTTATGATTTGCTTATCCGATCAACCTTTGGTGAAAAAACAGATCCAAAAAATTACGTACTCTATTCAAAAGAAGCCGATAAGAATCTTCGTTTTGCTCCTGCACTTCGATCTATACAGTTTGAAGCACTACAAATGCGAAACCTGCTTTATGGGATCGAAAAACTATTAGCAGATAGCAAAGCAGAAGATATACTGAATTCAACTGCTGCAAAGCTAATTCGAAAAATAAAGCCGACTAACTTTCCGAAGTTCAAGCGAGGATTCACAAGCGATGATATCCGATTTTTCGCTGAAAAATTCACACAAAGCAGTGTTTTAGAACAAAAGTATTTCATCGCTTTTTGTGGATTTATAGCTCGAGAGAATATGCGAGCAAAAATGGGAATTGCAGAAAGTGAAAAAAATAGAGGGCAAGCAAGATTATGGACACTTGGATCAAAGGAAAAGAACCAAAACTTTATGCTATTAAATAGTTTGAAATTACAAGCTATCGATAATTCCTCTAAAAACACTAGCCTTACATTTAGCAGAACAAAGGATACAAATCCACTTGCTAACTTCAGAAAAGGAGATATTGTAATTCTCTACCCAGCGGGGTCCTCCCCCACAAAACAACAATTGTTCAAAGCGAGTTTATTAAAAATTGACTCTAATCAGATTGAAGTCGGGCTAAGAAACAAACAACATAACCTGCAAATTTTTGAGGATGTAAGCCTTTGGAATGCGGAACATGATCATATTGATTCAGGATTCAACCAGATGTATGGAGCACTTTCAACACTCCTAGGTTCAGAGCCCGCTAAAAAACAGCTTCTATTAGGTAGTAGAGCACCAGAAAAAATAGCTACTCTAGATTTAAATATAGATTATCCCCTTACAGAGGAACAAAAAGTTATTCTTATTCAAATGCTAAGCAAGCAGGAATATTTCCTACTCTGGGGCCCTCCAGGAACTGGAAAAACCTCTAGGATGCTTCGCTACTTTGTCCAATACATATTAGAAAACACAACAGAAAATATCCTTTTGCTCTCTTATACTAATCGTGCAGTCGATGAAATTAGTGCTGCTATCTTTGAAATTGGGACCTCAGCAAGTGATGTTATGATGCGTATAGGTTCTAAAACAGCTGCATCCTCTACATTTGAAGAAGCATTTCTAACAGAAAAAGTCAAAGGACTAGGGACAAGAATTGCAGTAAAAGATAAAATAAGAACACAGCGTATTGTAGTAGCTACTGTCTCCTCAATTTTGGGTAATCAAGAAATACTAAACATTTTGGATTTTGAGCGAGTACTCATAGACGAGGCCTCTCAAATACCTGAACCTATGCTTATCGGGCTTTTATCCAAGCTTAGAAACCCAATACTTATTGGAGATCACAAGCAATTGCCTGCAGTAGTAGTACAATCTGAAAATCTTAGTAAGGTTGAAGATGAGGATCTACATAAGGTAGGTTTGTATGATATGAGAAATTCATACTTTGAGCGGATGTATAAATTGGCAGTGAAGCATGATTGGTCACATGTAATTGGACAACTTTCTTATCAAGGTCGTATGCATGAATCTATCATGCAGTTCCCTGCAAAAATGTACTATGAGGGTCAACTTTCTATCCTATCTGAATCTGCAGATCCAACACAAAGACAGCGGGCTCAATTAGCATGGAGTAGTCAACAATTAAGCGATTCATTTGACCTTATGTTAAGTAAACAAAGGCTCTGTTTTGTACCTTCAAATATCAATGAACTAGAACCATGGGCAAAGCTCAATCAGGACGAAGCAGAAAAGACAGCGGACATTATTGAAAGCTTTTTGAATTTATATGCATTGAATGATCTGGAGTTTCACTCTGAAAGTATTGGTGTAATAACACCATTCCGTGCTCAAATCGCACAGATCCGAGCATGCCTCCAAGAAAGAAATCTACCCTTAGACTTAATCACTATTGATACGGTAGAACGCTACCAAGGCGGTGCTAGAGATATAATAATCCTTTCCACCTGTGTAAACAATCCGGACCAGATAGATGCAATCTGTTCTATTTCCGAGGAAGGTATTGATAGAAAATTAAATGTAGCTATCACACGTGCGAGAAAGCAATTTGTACTAATTGGAAATAGGGAATTACTAGAATCCTCTCCATCCTACGAATTTCTTATTCAGTATATAGGTTCTCTAGAGACAAGTAAAACTATGGAATATTAAGCCACTTATGGGTTTGAACACTTAGCGACCACTTGGGGTGTTCAAAAATATATTCAAGACAAGCTTTAGTATTTTCTTGCACTGATGGACCGTCCATTGGCTGCAAGTAATAGTACTCAAAATCAAAATCATGGAACAGTTCAGGTAGTGCAGTCATTTGAGGAAATACAAGTTTCAACTCATTACCTTTCTTTAGAATAATTTCAGAGTCTGCTTTCGGACTTACACACAACCAGTCAATCCCATCCGGAGCGTCAACCGTTCCATTGGTTTCAACCGCAATCTCTAAACCTATTGCATGAAACGCATCCACCAGACTTCTATCAAGCTGCAATAAAGGTTCTCCCCCTGTACAAACTACAAAAGGTTTACCTTGCTTTGGGTCAGGCCAAAGCTCAAAAACTTTTTTTGCTAGTTCCTCAGCAGAATACCTCCCCCCATTTTCACCATCTGTGCCAATAAAGTCTGTATCACAAAATTGGCAGACCGCATTTTCGCGATCCTCCTCACGCCCTGACCAAAGATTACAACCTGTAAACCTGCAAAAAACAGCCGGCCTTCCAGCATGGAATCCTTCACCCTGCAAGGTGTAGAAAAGTTCTTTTACTTTGTAATTCTTCATATTACTCGCTAATTATAGCTGTCATTTCCATCTCCACAAGCATTTCAGGGTCGACCAATGCAGATACCTCTACTAAGGTACAAGCTGGTTTTATATCTGAAAAATACTGCCCATGTGCTTTTCCTACTTGTTCAAAATCCTCAATATTGGTCACAAAGATACGGGTACGAACGACATCTTCTAATTTTCCTCCTAATTCCTCAATGGCTTTTTTCATAATCCCAATAACTATTTGAGTCTGCAAAAAGGCATCCCCCTTTCCTACTAATTCCCCATTCTGCATGGCCGTAGTACCTGCGACTTCTATAAAAGGACCTTTCCGGACAGCCCTACAATACCCCACTTCTGACTCCCATGGAGCACCTGATGTTACACTTTGTTTTTCCATTCGTCTTATTTTTTAGGATAAAAATACATAAATCCATAATTTACCGTTTTGAATTTATAAAAACTGACTCTGTGATATTAGTAAGTGTTGGACGAGCGGTGCGTTTAAAAAACACCGGAGAATTGGGTGTTATTAATGGTGTTCTTGATAGTGAGACTGTAAGTGTCTACCTAAACGAGTCTGGCATGTCTATTGCAGTTGCTATAGAAGATCTTGAAACACCTGGTCAAAGTCAGGAAAAACCAGGCACAGGGGCCTTTCTAGAAGAACATATTCCTACAGAAACAAATGTAGATATCCAGTTTTCAGACGCTGGTGAGGGAATAAATTTAATCTTTCATCCTAGAATGTCTGATGAGGGTCGCAGTATGGACTTGCACCTCATGAATACGGAAGCATTCGACTGTTCTTTTACTATTGCATACTTCAAAAAAAGCAGGATTATATACAAAAAACATGGAGTCCTAAAGGCTCTATCCTCTATTTTTATTGAAACTTTCGAACGAGACAACCTGTCCTTAAATCCAAGTTTTGAGTACGAGTTGAGGCGAATAATCGGAGATGGTACAGGCGAGTCAAGGACTGGTACTTTAAAACCTAAGCCTAAGACCTTTTTCAAGAATCAAAAAAAGACACTATCCTTTCCTCAAGATATCTTTGTATTTAAGTTATCTGACGTACTCCCTGAAAAGCATATTCATAGTAATAAAAAAGAAAAATTACCTGTCAAACAAAGCGAAAAGAAGGTCGTTCGACAAACTTCACGTGTTGCAAGTCCTATGGAAATTGCCAGTTTTTCCAGAGAAATTGATATTCACATCGAATCGCTTAGAAATGACCATGCTCAAATGGATAGCTATGAAATTTTCAACCATCAAATCCAACAGGTTGAGCGATACATTAGCAAAGCCGTTCGACTTGGTGTAGATAAAGTTTATATCATTCATGGAAAAGGTACTGGGCGCTTAAAAAAAGCAGTACACAATATTCTTGATGATAACCCACATGTGAAATCGTATAATGCGGATTACCATCAAAAATATGGCGTTGGAGGCGCTACAGAAGTAATCTTTTAATAGGCTTATTCTATAAGAAGCTTTGAATTAGCAAACACCTTTCCATCCGCAGTCAGATTAAGCATATACATACCTGCCGAAAGGGCACTGATATCAAAAGAAAATTCAGCCTCCCCAGTTCGTTTCGGCTTATCTGTGTAGAGCACCTTTACTAATCGTCCGGCTGCATCGAATAATCGCACATCTAAAATCTTACAATCTTGAGGAATCTCTGTTGACATTGAAAATCGGTCCCTACTTGGATTTGGAAATACATCTACAGCTTTTATTTCAGTCCCCTGCTCAGAAGTATTATTAATATATCCCGGTTTACCCAAGCAACTAAGCCAGGTATCCGCATCTCGATCATTCTCACCAAAGGTTGAAGACACCCAAACTTTACCAGGATCATTATACACGCGCTGAGTAGCTGAATAATCACCCCAACGCTCAAAACCATCAGCGACATTGAGCATATCGATATAATTCTCTCCAGCTTTCACCAACAACCAATCTGAATAATCCCCATTATTATCAACATAACAAGCGGAATATCCTGCAGGAGTGTCCTCAGATGCGTGTGCTGCTAATATGATCACATCTCTATCCGTAGCCATATCCGCTCCTGTAAAGGCAATACTCGGATACCCCAATTCTCGACTATCGTTGGTCGTTAAATAATTTGCCTGCACGGTAGGATTATCTTTATCCGCTATCACTCCATGGAAAACAGCTGAAGTACCCGTTTCAAAATCTATCGTATTTCCTACAAATTGAATCTCATCTCCAATCAATACCGCATCTAGTATCCGAGCATCATTTGTCGAAAGATATCCTACCTGTTGCTCCACATTTGGAGGCACACCATAGGGTACATCACTGAGCAATGGACTGATGTCAGCCGTCAAGCCAGAACTGCCCGGAGCATCTATAAGCTGAACATAGAAAATCGTGTCGTTTTCTAGGTCAAAATTTCTATTTGAAAGGAAGTAGGCTGTTGAACTGCGCTCCTCAGTTGCATACTGAACAGGACATACATTGCGAATAGGTGATCCATTATATTTTATATCTGAGATCAGCTCTGCATTCAGGGAAGCCCCTGAATAAAGATCCTCTAAGTCAATCCTCCAGATCAAAGTCTCCCTAAACCCCGTCTCCCAAGGTTCGTCATCATAAATAAGATTGATAGTTAGATATAGAGACTCATCCGTAATAGTGATCATTGGATAATCAGACCACGTATTGATACCTAAGGGATTGCCTGGCAAGGTATACATAAACCAATTCTCGGTTGCATCATTCGTTTCCGTAGCGCTTATGATAATACTAGTAGAACCACTTGAAAAACCTGCAAGCATAGCTACAATAAAACGGTCATTGATCGGATCATATAAAGTCTTAGGATCATACTTCGTGGCAGATATATTCAATGGATCTGCAAAGTTCTCAAGAGTAGCTGCTGACAACCAAAACCCAGAGGTACTTTTTACTGCAAAATGCCTGTTCACAACAGAGACGAGCTGACCATCATTTGAAATAGATACATGATTATCACACGGAGCTCCATTGTTCGTATTATTTCCCACAAAATTATTAAACAACTGAGGCATATCAACGAAACCACGGTTACTAGCCCCTCCTTTTTCTTCCGATCTAGGATACAAGGATGCACTTTTAGATTTCTGTACTCGAAGAGCATCCCAATAAGAATCACCATCAGGTGCAGGAGCCTCTAAGTATTTTATATCCAAATCATATCCATGCTGGATAGTTGACATATTCTGAATAGCTGATCGTTCAATTATAATTGACTTCGAGGAAAAGCTCGCATTTGACTGAGCTGTAAGTACAGAAGAGAATCCGACCAATAAAGACAGGATCAATGGGAAAAATAACTTCATAGTAGCAATCTATATTTTATACAATACTTTATCTCTAAGACTTATGTCTTTTAAAGTAAGCAAAAATATCCTCAGATTGAAGTTATACGGATTAGCGCAGCAAATTTAAAGGGAATCAAACGGATAAATGACGAATAAAATCTAAAAGGGTATCTAATTCAAAATTAGCTTCTGTGCCGTTTTCTGACATCTTTTGGGCTTCACCTTTTTTAGTTTTCACCAATAGAGTTTTCATTCCCAGCTGGTTACCGAACTGAATATCTGACTCAGAATCTCCAACCATCAGACTGTTTCCAAATTCGATATCAGCAAAATTAGCTTTAGCTTCCAAAGCCATACCTGGATTTGGTTTTCGACAAGAAGGGTCAAACTCAGCCAACTCCGGACAATAGTAAACAGCATCCACAAACCCATCGTTCATCTCAATTTCAAACAACATATAATCGTGAACCACAGCAAGATCCTCATGCGTCATAAGTTCTTTACCTATCCCCTGCTGATTCGTTACAACGAGCACTCTGGAAAAGAATTTATTCAGGACTTTAAAATTCTCGGCAAGATTTGGAAAGAAGTTGAATTGCTCTACCTTTTCCACATAAGCACCAGGTATACGTTTATTAATAACACCATCCCTATCCAAAAAAAGTGTAGGGCGATTCTCATTTATCCAAGTAAGTAATTGATCTATATTATGCATCAAAGAGCCCTTTTTCGGTTAATTCACAAATTATATGTCCCATAAGTATATGGCACTCTTGTATTCTTGGGGTATTAGAAGAAGGCGCATTAAGCAGAATATCGCATTTCTCTTTCATAGCGCCACCACTCTGCCCGGTCATCCCTACCACGTGCATACCTATAGACCTTGCCTTGTCAATGGCCCTAAGAATGTTGGAAGAATTACCAGATGTTGAAATTGCAACTAGAACATCCCCTTTACGGCCAGCAGCTTCTACCATCCTGCTGTAAACTTCATCATAGGAATAATCATTAGCAACGGCAGTCATGTAGGAAGTATTCACATGCAGGGCTTCTGCAAAAAGTGGTTTTCGATCTAACTTGTAACGACCCGACAACTCTGCAGAAATATGCTGAGCATCTGCTGCTGAACCTCCATTTCCACAAAAAAGAACTTTCCCGTCGCCACTAAAACAATCCATAAACAACTTACTAGCCAGTTCAAGATTTTGAATAAGCACTTCATTATTTAGCAACTGCTGCTTGACGTAAAGACTTTCTGCGATCAACGCTTTGATATCTTCTCTCATAATTATCTAATATGGTGCAAAGGTACATTCTATTTGGCAAAAGGAAAGGCTTGAATGAGCCAAAGTTTCTTATATCGAACTCAGCGCTTCCAAGAGCATTTTCCAAGAAAAGCGCGCTTTTGCTTGAATGGTCGCTTCCGTCATTCCTTGAGATCTATCATTCGTAAAAAAATCACTCAAAGCCTCGCTTACTGCTTGCGGATTGACATCTACAACATAGCCAGATTTATCATGATCAACAATCTCTGGTAAGCCCCCAACATTAGTAACCAGCATAGGTTTTTCGAAATGATAGGCCAATTGAGAAATGCCACTCTGGGTTGCCGATCTGTAAGGTTGAGCAACAATATCAGCAGCAGCAAAGAAATCAGCTACCCCTTCATTTGGTATATATTCAGAATAGAAATGTATGCGATCAGAAAGTCCTCTTTTACGCACATCTTCCTTATATACCTTTTCATCAGCATAGAACTCTCCCGCAACGATTAGGTGAATATTTGGATCATTCAGCTGTTCAAAAGCATCAATCAATATATCCAGTCCTTTGTAGGCACGAATAAAGCCAAAGAATAATATATACCGCTTTGCGCTATCCAGTCCCAAACGGACTAATGCTTCGGTGCGCTCAGCCTTTTCTCCATAATTATCATAGATAGGGTGCGGAACAAAGGTGTATGGAATGGTGTCTGAAAACTTTCGAAGATCCTGACCTACTGACTTTGACATAACGACCATAGAATCGATATGTTTTAAAAAGTTTCTTGTCAGTATGCTATCTACTGGAGTCTCCTCATGAGGAATCAAATTATCAGCTAGACAGACAATCTTGGCCCCAGTGCTTTTTTTAACTCGCTTGCAAATCGATCCCAAACTAGGCCCCATAAATGGAATCCAATAGCGAACAATAACATAATCCGGCTTTAAGCGTGCTATTTTTTTAGCAACTTGTACCCAGTTAAATGGATTTGTGGAATGTATCCAACTGTGGATACGAATATCTTTTGGAGGTGGATCTGAGGTAAACTGCGTTTTACCCGGAAACAATAAATCTGGATACTGCTTTTTAAAGGATATAATATCAACCTCCTGGCCCTGATCCCTGATCTCTTCCGCAAGACGTTCTGAAGAGGACGCTATACCTCCTCTTAGCGGATTAGCAGGACTCAGTATGACATAGCGCTTCATAGAAATTAGTTAAGCTCTTTCTCTATCTTATAATTATTTCTGTTGGGCGCATTTCTAGAAACTAGTTCCGAAACGAAGCCAGCCAAAAACATTTGCATACCAAGTATAAGCGTAAGTATTCCAAAGAAAAACAAAGGCCTTTCCGTCATTCCATACGACTCAAAGAAGAGTTTATCCACAGTCAGGTAAGACAAAATCACAAATCCAGCGAATAAGAAGAATAGTCCCCAACCACCAAAGAAGTGCATAGGACGTTTACTAAACTTACCCACAAAATGAATGGAAAGTAAATCCAATGGCCCACGAATAAAGCGAGCAATACCAAATTTAGTCTCGCCAAACTGCCTAGCTTGGTGTTGTACTACTTTCTCACCAATATTCTTAAAGCCAGCAATCTTTGCCATGATTGGAATATAGCGGTGCATCTCACCATATACCTCGACATTTTTAACGACACCCAATCTATAAGCTTTGAGCCCACAATTGAAGTCATTCAACTGAATACCCGACATTTTGCGTGCGGCCCAGTTGTATACTTTTGAGGTTCTATTTTTTATAAAAGAATCAAAACGTTCTTTCTTCCAGCCAGAGACAAGATCATAGCCATCCTCTACTATCATGCGCCTAAGTTCAGGAATCTCTTCAGGACTATCCTGAAGATCGGCATCCATAGTAATAACTACTTCACCGATAGCAGCTGAAAAACCTACATGTAAAGCTGCAGATTTACCATAATTCCTCCTAAACTTCACGCCTCGGATATTTGAATTCCCAGACCTAAGTTCTTCAATAATCTCCCAAGAATTATCCGTACTACCGTCATCGATCATGATCAATTCGTAAGTAAAGTTATGTGTATGCATAACTTTATCGATCCACTTCGCCAATTCCGGCAAAGATTCAGATTCATTCAGTAAAGGAACAACAACTGATATTTGCTTACTCATATGCTGCGCATTCTTTTTATTAGTGCTACGCCAATAGACAACATCCCCCCTTTTATTAAAGATAAACCAAGGGTAAGAAAAGAAGCTCTTGGATTAAAACTGTAATCCGATCTATTGATCTCACTCAGTCTCTCTTTAAGCATATCTTTCGGAATGAATACCTCTGCACGTTTTATATCTGCTTGTTTTAATACATCCACCATCTCTTCGTCAAAGTAGGTAACCCCAAAATACATCAATTGATACATAATTGAAGCTGCCAAAAATATATGGAATGCCCGGGTAAATACAGAGCGAAAAGTCCCCTCCTCACCTGATTCACTCACCTCACCAGATTTAGTATACATAAACCATAAAGGTATACACCAAACCAAAAGATAGAGGTAAAAATTAAGCATTAGTGGTTTACTGATTAGATAAAAACCCAACATCAGTGCCACTACTGCACTTCCAGAGATCAAACCATAACGAACAGATAATGGATGCATTAAACTCTATTTTAATCTTTTTTCATAATTGCTGCCACAATAATAGCAATAATTGCGTTGAAAATTGAACCCATTACAAGGGTACCGAAGAATTGCATCGTAGGATTAGTTGCAAAATTTGTAAAGAAACTTACAAGCCCTTGTGCCTCGTCCTCAACAGATTCCATAGACTCTTCCATCATCTCGCGAACCACGTCTAATTGCTCAGGATTAATCACTGTAAGGTTAAGGTAATTATACAATGCCGCAATTACAGTTCCAATTAGGGCAGATAAAAAACCAATAAGAAATGCATCTCCAAGGCTAATTTTACCGTCATTGAAAGAACTATCACGTATAGACTTTACAGCCATTACAATAATAACAATAGAGATTATAAAACCCCCACAACCTAAACCAAAGGATACCGCTGGATTCGGATTCATTGGATCAGCACCGCCTAATAGATTGGTAAGCACTGCCATAATGATTGATACCAAACCTAGAATTACTCCATATTTGATAATCGTACTTTTTGTTTCAGGATTTTTTCCACCTTTTGATAAGTCGTCTAATGAGTTAGTGTCTGTCATAAGTATTAATTTATAGTTAGAATATGTTTTGTTTTTAATTCCTTTAAGAACAAAGGTGAGTTGTCACATTTAGAAGTATTGGAAGCTGCATTATAGTCCCAAGTCTGTCCACGATCAAACACATTTATCTCTACAGGCATCCCTTCTTTCAGTTCAAGTGCATCCAGTTGAAGAAGCGCCCTATTATTCTTACTGAGGGCATTAATAAATACACTTAAATCAATATCCTCTGAAAGATAGGTATCATAGGCTGACAACATAGTCTGCAGCCCAATTGCTCCAAACTCCGCATATGGAAATTCAAGCTTTTTATCTTCCGCATCATAAGCATCATGATTAGAAACAATATGCTCAATAGTACCATCTTTCAATCCATCAATCAAAGCCCTACGGTCAGACTCTGATCGCAGCATTGGCTTTAGCTTATAATTCGGGTCAAACCCGCCAAGGTCTTTATCTGTAAATATTAAGTTCCAAATACAAACAGATGCAGAGACATTCAGTCCCGCCTGTTTAGCAGCTCGAACTCTTGCAACTGACTTAGCAGATGACAAGCCATATACCAACAATTTAGAATCCGTATATTCCAAGAGAGAAAGATCTCTTTCTAGAAAAAGTTCTTCTGCAATACCTGCCTGACCACGCATCCCAAGACTTGTGCTTGTCAATCCCTCATGCATTTGAGGCTCATGAAAAAGAGATGCATCTTCTGGTCTATTTATTACTAAGCCCCCAAAAGATTTAACATATAGCAAAGCACGCATCATAACACCTCCAATCTGTATTGACTTTCTACCATCGGAAAAAGCTACTGCGCCAGCTTCATTCATTTCCATCATTTCAGCTATATCCACACCCAGACTATCCCGAGTTACGGCTCCTATAGTTGACAAACGGCATGGAATTTTATTATCCTGAGAGTTCGCTATATACTTCACCTCCGCTTTTGAGTGGATGGCAGGATTCGTATTGGGAAAAACGGCAACCTGAGTATATCCTCCTGATCCCGCAGTTCTCTGTAAACTATGTATATCTTCCAAATGCTCAAAACCCGGATCTTTAACCTGTGCGCCTATATCACAAAAACCGTGGAAAACCCAAAGGTCTTTTCCCATAATCTCTTGTGCCGAAGTATCCTCCAAGCTAGGACCAATTTTCTCCAGTACATTATTTTGAATAAGCAAATCTTGCCCTTTAAGCAGGTCTTTACCATTCAGTATTGTGGCATTTTTGATAAGATACCTCATGCGGTTAGTTTATTTTCCAAAATCGTAATACAAGGGATTCTCCCAGTAAAAATAACAATGTTAACACTAAAAAAAGTGTCCATAACCTCAATCCATTTTCATTCTTTTGAACCAGATCTGTTAAGTCTGCCTTCAAGTTATACGTTATAATGCTTGCTTTACCTTTAAACTGCGCTTCCAATTCAGTATCAGTCAAGTAATCTAAGTCAGATTCTGAACGATCATAATTATAGGCTACTTCCGCGACCTTGCGTTCTAAAGGATCCATTAATTTATATGTCCCAGCCTGCTTAACCTGACCATATACATTCAACTCAAGCTGACCGCTCGAGAACTGCTGCGCAGGTATAAACTCAGTATTATCATTGGCAAGTGCAAATACACCATCTAGGTCAACCGCTTCAGCATCCAATCTAATTTTAATTAGATCATCTGTTCCAATAGTATATGCTGTCTCTCTATGCTCATTACTAGAACTCGCCATTTTGTAAACCATTGGTACAAATATCGATGGATTATCTGTAAGGCTATTAAAGTCCGTTCTCAAAGGAGCACTTAAAACGAATAAATTACCTAGACCTACTTCAAAAGCACTTAAATAATCCATGCCATTTCTATACATCATCACAGATTCATTCGCCCTTTCTGCACTTATCGCATAAGAACCGCTTGTTCCTGGCAGGTAAAAATTAGCAGAAGCATTTTCAAAAACATCACTAAATATATAAGACTCTGTATTTACCCGACCAACTTCTCGCTTTGTTGTATCCCATCCATTCAATCGAATTTGATAAGCTGCCAAAAAGGATATCGTCGATTGGCTAAGCAAGTCTGGCTTTGGAATAAAAAATAAATTCCCACCCTCCTCTAGATAAGCATCAAGTGTAGACTGAAGTCCAGAACTCATTTCTATTAGTTCATCAACAACTATAAGATCATATTCATTAATCTTAGCATAATCCAATTGACTAACACCAACAGCGGTGAGCTCCAATTGACTGGAGCTTTTGAAACTCCGCTCTAATCCAAGCTTATTCTTGTCTATTACATGCAGTACTTTGAAGGTACGCTCTACATTGAATGAGACATAAAAAGTATCGTCAAATTGTACTGGGTAATCTGAAATCTGAATAGAAAGATGCTGATAGCCCGGTGTCTCGAAACTCATAGAAATAGTATCAACTATAGTGCCTTTTGCCGGAATATCAATCTGCCCCAATGGTTTATTTTCACCGAGTTCAGTAAAAGACAACCTTGTATTTTCAACAGGACTATCACTATGATTTGTTAGTGCAACAAAGAGCTTTGAACTTTGATTCTGGATCAATACCGGTCGCTCAAACCAAACAGAGTCTATACCCACGTTTGCAGGAATAGAAGAACGTATGGGAATTAGGAAGGTACTTGTCAAACTATCAGGCTCAAATGATTCTGAGTACATTCCCTCTTGAAAATCACTGATCAGATAGGATATCTGTTCTCGTGCACCTTTTGATTTGGTGAAAATTTCATTTTGAAAATCAATGATTTCATTGAGTTTTAGAACAAGAGGTTCATATTCGATATCATCAATTAAAGATAAAGCAGCTTCTCGATCCAAAAGACTTCTAGATCTGTAATCCAGCTGGTTTGTGAATATATTGAACTGATCATCCTTTCTGAATGCACGAACGATAGACCTTGCAGTCTCCTTCGATCGCTCCAGAAGATCTACCTCTTCGTTGAGGGCTGTCATCGATAGAGAATTATCTACAAAGATAGAGACAAACTTAGGTTGCTCCGTTGCCGCTCCACCTTTCTTGCTTATAAATGGCTGCGCAAATGCCAATACCATTGCTATCACTGCTAGACATCTCAATAAGAGTACTAATAGATTCCTAAGCCGTGATCGTACAGAAGTTTCTTCTTTGAGCTCCTTTAAAAAAGACACATTGGTAAAGTATACCTTTTTATACCTTCGAAAGTAAAACAAATGAATAATCACCGGCACAAGAACTGCAGCGGTAGCAAACAAAAACAAAGGATGTAAAAATTGCATATATTTTGTCGATTGCGCTAATTAAGGAGTTTAGACCCTGAACGCTAAATATACAGCTTTAGAGCAAAAATGTTTCAATTTTAATTTTAGCTAAAAATAAAAAAAGCCCTTTTCTAGATCTTTAGATTACCTATATAGCATAACATCTCCAGAAAATCGTTCGATATACCCATTCTTATCAACCAGTTCAAGGTACCAGGTATACACAGCAGCTTGAACTTCCTT
>Ga0206130_10002226_pt1 | contig 27190 bp, 22 predicted proteins | sample Helgoland_Spring_9_FD_148637 | JGI IMG/M metagenome (GOLD analysis project Ga0206130, IMG submission 148637) | Pelagic subsurface seawater microbial communities from Kabeltonne, Helgoland, North Sea - Helgoland_Spring_Bloom_20160512_1 | ecosystem: Environmental > Aquatic > Marine > Epipelagic ...
GCTTATCAAACTCGATTTGTAACTGTTCACGAGAAAGGTCGTTGGTGCCACGCATAAGCATGGCACCTACCGCGCTGCCAGTTGCACGCATGCCGATCAATGACTGGTCATCCCCTAGGCCAAGCTGGATTGAAACGACAACTGTTTTCCCCCGAGTTTTTTTGGCAAGTAGTGCAACATCAACACCGTTCTCTAGTTGTAAAATTTCAGTTCGTTTATCGATGTTATCAAAAGAAGGCTCGAAATTTTCGCCTTGGGCGATCGCTGGCTTACCGACATAGCCATCCAACATGCCATCAATATTCGCAACCATGGGTATTGCGATACGGGCTGGCTTTTCAGTTGGAATGAATCGGCCAGCTGTGCGGTTATTGGCCTGTAAATATGCCTCGGCTACTCGCTGTACATCGGTGGTTGTGACTTTCTCAACCCTATCACGATGCATAAAAAATAGCCGCCAGTCGCCCATTCCAAGCCATTCACTGAGATTGAGAGCGAAGCGTTCGGATGAATTAAATGAGAGTTCAATGTTTTTTAGAATATTGCGTTTGACTCGCTCAACCTCTGCGTCAGTTATTCCTAGAGTTGAAATGTTTTCTAGAACAGACAGCATATGTTCACTGGAGGCTGCCAGATCACCCTCTTTGTCAATCTGAATGCCGAATATAGCAACACCGGGATCACGCCACTGAAAATTGGATGCAAAGGCACGACTGGCTAAATTTTTCTCGACCAACTGTTTGTGCAGTCGACCACTGGGCGTGTCGCCTAAGACTTGTGACAGGACATCAAGGGCAGCATAGTCTGGATGCGACCCAGCGGGGATGTGATAGGCGGACATAAATAGCTGGACGTCGCCAACTCGCCTGACGGTTATCATTTTCTCGCCATCTTGCGCGGGTTCTTCCGTGTAGGTCCTAGTCAGTGTTCTGACAGGTTTAGGGATGCCCCCGAAATACTTGCTTACCCGCTGCAGCATGTCAGCGTTATCAAACTTGCCGGCAACGATAAGGGTGGCATTGTCAGGTTGATAATATTTTCTATAAAACGCTTGCAACCGATCAATGGGAACATTTTCAAGATCAGATCGCGCTCCTATTGTTGATTTCCCATAATTATGCCACGTGTAGGCGGAAGACATAATTCTTTGTAAGGTGACGCGGAATGGACTATTTTCCCCACGTTCGAGTTCATTTCTAACAACCGTCATTTCGCTGTCTAGATCTTTTTTTGCGATAAAAGAATTGACCATACGGTCAGCTTCCATATCGAGAGCCCACTCGATATTTTCTTCAGTTGCGGAAAATGTTTCGAAATAGTTGGTGCGATCAGTCCATGTGCTGCCGTTTGGGCGCGCCCCGTGGGAGCTAAGCTCGGAGGGGATATCCTTATGCCTGGGCGTACCTTTGAAGACCAAATGCTCAAGTAAATGAGCCATTCCTGTCTCACCGTAATTTTCATGCTTAGAGCCAACATGGTAGGTCACGTTAACGGTTACTGTTTCTTTTGTTTGGTCTGGAAACAACAGCACCTGAAGTCCGTTGTCCAGCCGATATTCGGTAATACCTTCCACCGAGGTAATGGGTTGAAGTTTCGCGGCTGCCTGAGCGGTAATAGCGACGGGTGTTAGCACCGCGGTTAAGGTACTGATGACAAATAGACGTTTGACTCGGTAAAGACTGAACACAAATTCCCCCTTAGGAAGCTCGCTTTCTAATACATTAATTATGTTACGGCGCCCAATAGACTGTGGGGCATTAGCCAAAAATAGTTCTTTCCCGTTTTAACAGTAAAATTCCTAAGAAAACCAATAGAGTGGTGATTACCAGAGAAGTTCCGCCAGCGATAATAGCATGTTGAATCGCGATGGGCTCACCCCCTATAACATCAACAATAAGTGCGGTAGGTCCCAAGATCGGCACCAGCATCTGCCAGTACTCTGCACTGCCTGAGCTAAAAGTTAAATACAATCCAGGAATCACTGGCAGCAGAACTATGAGGCTGTTGTACGACTGAGCATCTTTAAATGATCTGGCAAAGAGTGAGACCAATAACTGCAATGCTGAAGCGAGGAAAATCACCGGAAAGACAATGAACATAATGAGTGCGAATTGGCTCCACCCCATTGCCAGTCTAAGGCCTAGTTCTTCCAATGGCGCTACATTGATACTCAGAATTTGCAGTCCGATACCAAACAGAGTGATACAGAACGTTACCAATACGGCGGCACTCCACTTGCCAAAAAAAACATAAGTGTAGGGGACAGGATTAATCAGTAGTGGCTCCAATGACTTCCTCTCTCGCTCGCCTGCAGTCATATCTGAGGCCATACCTATGCCAGAAGCAAAAACAATCAGCAGCGTAAACATCGGAACACTGGCCAGGATTTTTGCAGCGACTTGCTGGTCTGTACTGACGTTGATGTCGTTGATTACCGCAGGTCTGGCGATTGCTGGGCTAATATTCCGCGTCAGCAAACGAATAGAGCCGATCTTCGTCGACCACTGATTAACGAGCTGTCGAACCTTTCTGACCTTGCCCTGAGTTTTACTGCTCGAATGATCCGAGAGTAGATCAACGGTTGCCGGACGCTGTTGGCGAAAGTTTTCGGGAAAATTTTCAGGAATAATGAGTATGACATCGTATGTCTTGTTGAGAATTTTTTCTTCGGGATTACCCGACGCGGCAATAACCGTAATCCCCGCTTCTGTTAACCAGTCCACCAGCGGTTTAGCATTCTCTATGCCTTGAACGGGTAAGATGATCTGATCATTACTTTGCTGCATGCTGACAATAAAATGCATGCTGCCAAGACTAAATAGTGCGAAAAATATCGGCATAAATAATGCCGTGGCTAAGGATTTGAAGTCTCGCATTGCATCGAGAAGTTCTTTATTAAGAATCGCAATGTATTGATAAAACATTAGCGTAGATTCTCCGGAATATTGGTGCCTTCACCATAGGCAAAGTGTACGAACGCATCCTCCATCGTGTTTTTATTGGCTTTCTTTATGACGGTGCTTTGATCACCCTCGATGACAACTTTCCCCTGCGCCACGATAGCAACACGATCACATAAATTTGCAACCTCATGCATTAAATGACTGGAAAATATCACACATTTGCCTTCTGCCTTTAGTCTCAAAAGTAGCGCGCGTACCGCTTGCGTAGTGAGTACGTCGAGACCATTAGTAGGCTCATCTAATAGGATGTAATCTGGACTATGCACCAGCGCTCGCGCCAGACTGACCTTCATTCTTTCCCCTTGGGAAAAACCGCCGGTTTTTCGATCAATAATAGAGTGCATATCCAGAATATCGACAAAATTAGCGATGCTATGCTCGATTTCTGCTGGCTGCATTCCCTGAAGTTTTCCAAAATATGCGATGTTTTCTCGCGCAGTAAGTCGAGTGTAGAGATTACCTCCATCCGGAAGCACCCCCATTCGTCGCTGTACCTGAAGCGTATGTTCGGGAACACTTATTCCGTCGACGAGCAGGCAGCCACTGTCTGGTTTAAAAAGCCCGTAGAGCATTCTAAGCGAAGTGGTTTTGCCGGCACCATTGGGTCCCAGTAAACCAAATATTTCACCGGATTTGGCGACAAAACTTACATCATCAACGGCAACAATATCGCCAAACCTCTTGCGGATATTTTTTATTTCAATCACCGCTATCTCTCCGACCGTCTGTGGCTGGTGACAGTAAGCCCGGACCGGCACTATCGATAAAATAGTGGTTAGGCATTACGTTTTTTATACAGTTTGTATCGATGAGCGTAGCGTTTTTTAGTGAGTAGAATTGCTGTATTAATTTCGGCATGCAACCAAGCCCCGACACATTATGATGCCCACCAGCAACAATAATATGCTGGCTTTGAGGCAGGCCCTCTTTTACCCGTTCCGCCCAATGTGGCGGTGTCGCAGGGTCGATGTCCCCCGATAGTAACAACACAGGCACTTCTGATTGAGGCGGATCGAAGTAGGCTCGGTCAGCAATACGGGAAGATATCATTTTGCAGGACCTATTAATCACCCCATTGTCGACAGCTGAGAGTAGCGAAAAATGAGCTTTTTGCTCAAAAGCTCGCTGGTGATGACGATATTGATTGTCTTCTGCGCAAAGTATATTGAATTGCATGACTTCACTGATACCGGGGTTAACACTGTCCAGCCCTAGGGCTTGCATGCTGTAGAGCATTGAAAAGTCGGCGTTTATGGCTCTATTAATGGCCAGTGGAATAATAGCTGTCAAATCTCTAACGTAAAGACTAAATCTCACCCAGCTCGAAATCACGACATCATCGATATAGACCTGTCTGCTTTTCTCCGTTCGCGGATGTTTAAGCTCGATACGCTGCGGCTGCTTTTTAAGCGTTGTCAACAATGTCATCCACCGTGACTGCAAATCAGCGAAATTGGTTCGACACTGCGGTTGCTGGCGACAGTGTTCAAACACTTTTGCTAGAGACCGACTTGAATCTGCGATTACATGGGTTGGTAGCTCGATAGCGACGGGTGCTACGCCATCAAGTACGGCGCGATTGATAGCGTTCGGATACTGGCGTAAATATTCAAGGATTACCCGGGTACCATACGATGCCCCCCACATATTGATACTTTGGTACCCCAGAGCCAGGCGAACACGTTCCAAGTCTTTGACGGCGTAGGGTGTTGTGTAAAAAGATAAGTCACTGTCATAGCCGTCGATGCATTGTTGCAGTTTCTCGTTGGCCAATAGAGCCGCTTCTAGCGGTGGCAATGACGCGGTTTTAAAGGGGTCAGAGTCGCAGTTCAATGGATTTGAAAATCCTGTTCCTCGCTGATCGACAAAAACGAAATCATGGTTTTTTAACAGCGACGAAAATTGTTGTCGGATCACTGAAGCGATGTCGGTGGATGCTTGCCCTGGTCCCCCGGCGAGAAAGAAGATGGGGGGTAATTGACTGTCTTCGATAGCGGGCACACGCATAATATTTAAAACAATTTGTTTACCTGCGGTTTGGTGGGGGTTCTCAGCGAGCTGCAGGGTGCCACATTCAGCCCCGTAAACAGTGGGTTTGTCGTTTAGCCGGGGGCAATCAGTGAAAATGACGTTCCGTTTGTCGATACCAGTCGTGGATAGGTCGGTCACCATGGTTTGAGCAAAGCTGGTAGTATTGATCAGCCAAAAGACGAGTGCGGCGACGACCATTGCCAGGGGTCTGTGTGGTGAATGCATCCTAACCATGTAGCGTTCCGGTACAATTTCGACGGATGGGTATCCGAATGATTGGGGAATAAGCAACTTCGGACAATATCATGGTATTCGCCATTTCAACGTTGTAACCAACGTCTTAGCCGACATCAATGTTTGGCTGGGCGTGATTGCGCCGCGAGAAGCCCCCCAAAACCAGGGTTTCGGGGGCGATAATAAGAAGATAAGGCGCAGTTTTGGCGAGCTGCTGCATAGCGCTGGCTCTTTTAGGCTTTACCGGAGCTTATTCGCTGCACACTACGGCGCTCCTATCCCCGTCTGTAGTTATGAACTCACAAGTCCAACGATGTCTGCCGGGGTTAAGTCGAGGGCTTCAACTACCATGTTGAAGAAATTGACTTCTTGCGCCGACACTTGGCCATCGGCGCCAAATACGTCGATTAGTGCTTGAACAATGGAGCGATTCTGATCGGGGTCAAGCTGCGAGCCAACCCGCTCAAGATACTTACTAATTGGCGCGGTTTCGAACAATTCCGATGCCGCTGCTACTCTAATGTCGGCTGAGCTAATTTCTTCTCCGAGTAATGTTAACAAAATACCTTGTACCGTCTCGACTTCGCTATTATTGGTAACCAAGTCTGCACGTGTCGCCCTGGAAAGAGTCATCAGTAGCATTTCTTTGTAAAGCTCACGCTTTTCTTCCGGGTTGTTGGTGCCACCGAAAAATTTCTTGATATGAGCCAGCTTAGTAATAGACATGATCTTCCCTTTGATTATTTAATTATCAGTCGTTGAGTATAGGCTTTTGCGAGGTTTGGCTTCAAGCTAGGAGTCAATTTCACCGCACTACAGGCGAGGGTTAATCATGGTCGCTCGCTTGCCGGAGTTCAGTATAATCAATCATGATGCGATAGAGCAATCCGTGAGCGCTTGCTGTTATGGCATCAGCGATCATGAGATCGGGGTCACAGGCTTTTGCGGCTTCGAGTATCCTGTTGTACTGGCGCATAAAATTTTGGGTATGGTTCGTTCTAATCTCAGTGCCATAAAAGAGCTCCATCATATCTTGCTCGCCGGCGGCATTGATGAACAAGAAACGCCGAGTAAATACTTCCGGGTCGCCGCGGACCTGTTCTACCCATAGTTCAGCGATGCCGTCGCTATCAACTAAACCGGCACCCTGTCCTCCTTGGCTGGAGATAAATAACATGCCAAGGACACCTCCCATAGACTCTCTCACCATCTGGTAAATGCGCATAAATGTCTGCTGTTGAGTGTGCAGTGCGCTGGCTTGGATGCTAGTAGCCTGCAATGCCGTATTATTGGCACTTTTTTGCATCTCGGTGTGTTGTTGCTGAATGACCGCGGTATTTTTAGCCAGCTCCTTTTGTTGCAAAAAATAGCCAACCACCAACCATAGGAAGGCTAAAGGGGCAAATGCGCCTTCGAGAAAACTGCCAAGTGATTCAAGTGGCTGCGAAAAGAACTGATCCCAGCCGATAACAATGCCTAAATAGAAAAGGCCAAAACCAAGCCAGAACGTGGTGATTGACATCGCTAAAAATAGGCGCCAGTCTAATTGTCTGATTATTTTCAATATCACGATGTGGCCTAGTAAGGGGATTTGACGTGTTGTTGGCACTAGACAGGTAGCGAAAACCTACCTGCCAAACAATCCTACTTGCGTGATAAGCAACGTGTCAAGCAGCATGTCTGGCGGTAACCAGCAGATACCTTTCTGGCGAATCTGTGGCTTTAAAGCTAGGACGCTTTGGCGTCGACATCCCGCTTACCTGTAGTATCATAAACGCTCGAAACCGAGCACGTCATTACGAATTGTCCTAAACCGTCGTCCGAGTTCGCGGTCTTATAGCTTGGTTAAAGCAGTCGCTTTTAAATGGATACATTATGAAGACTAATAGTCAGTCGTTTATCGGCTACCCGATTTGGGTAGACAAGTTGATGCTGCCTTTTCGTTATGGAAGTCTGGTCACGGGGGCACTGATTTTTGTCGTTATTTGGAGCTTGCTTGGTCTGGTTGGCGGGGAAGTCAGCTTTTTATTACGATCGTTTTTTAGCGGTATGTGCGCTTATCTGGTTCCTGTTTTTTCGGCGATCATTGCTAAAACAGGTGCGGCCTATGACGAAGTTGTGCCACTGTTGCAAGGTTATAATAAAGAGGAAAAAATCGCCCGCCATCAGTTCACACACCGCAGCGGCAAGTGGTTTTTTGGCGCAATATTAGTGGCGCTAATTTTGACTGGAGCTCACCTGGTTGCGCTAGAGCTATCTTATAGTCGCAGCGTGATGGCGCTATTCAGTAACGGCCAAAGTGCCGCTAAAATTGGCACTCTACTAGTTTGGGTACTGATGGTGACGACAAATATTGCGTTGATGGAAAATGCTTTGTTGCTAGCAAAATTGGGTCGGCGGATAAAAATCAATTTACTGACAAGTTCTCATCATGCCGCTATTTCGGGTGTTGCCATCTTATCGACGTTATCGATCATCGGGGCACAATCATTATTTGTTTTATTAATGCTTGATGCAGAAGCCAATTGGATTTCGTTTATTCCAGGTATTGTATTAATCTCGGTACCTATGTTTTTCCTATTCCTTATCCCAGTATTACCTTTATATCATCGTATGCGCGATGCGAAAACCAAAGAGCTATTGGCTATCGATGCACAAATACTTGTTCTCCGTCCAAATTCTGACAGTGCGTTGGAAGATTTGACCAGTATGAGTAACCTTAATCAGTTGTTATTGTATCGGAGGGAAATTCGCCAACTTTCTGAGTGGCCATTTGATGTCCCCGCATTAACCCGGTTGGCTTTTTACTTGGTCTTGCCACCATTAACATGGGTGGCGGCGGCATTAATAGAAAATGTGGTCAATACCCTTATTTAGGGCTATCTGTGCCATCGCTGTTAGCTCGCTTTATATCGCCGTATTTTGGATAATTTATTTTTTGCTGGCCGCTCGTTGGCGTCGATAATTGGTCAGCTCTCCGTTGGCCAATCGTTGACGATAGCTATTAAGCTCACGTTTAACCACCGGGGCGAGAATATAAAGTCCCAGAATATTCGGTACACAGATGACAAACACCAGTGCGTCCGAAAAATCCAGCACTGCATTCAACTGAATCATACAGCCCAGTGCGACAAAGACGCAGAAAACCAGTTTAAAGCCCATATCTGCCAGTCGACTTTCACCCACTAAATAAGTCCAGCCTTTGAGACCGTAATACGACCAGGAGATCATTGTCGAAAATGCGAATAAAATACCGGCAATTGCAATCGTGTAGGGAGACCATGAAAGATTGCGTTCGAAGGCCGACGATGTCATCTCTATCCCATTGAGTCCCTCTGAAAAACCGGGCTCATAGTAAAAAGTGGTGACAATGACTAATGCAGTCAATGTACTAATCACGACTGTGTCGATAAAGGGCTCTAACACCGAGACATAGCCTTCGGTAATAGGTTCATTGGTGCGCACGGCTGAGTGCGCGATGGATGCGGAGCCTATACCGGCTTCATTGGAGAATACAGCGCGCTGAAATCCGACAATCATTACCCCGACAGCGCCACCACTCATGCCATCGGGGCTGAATGCGCCATCGATAATAGCGTTGATGGCAAAGGGTATGGCCTCATAATTCATAGCGATGATGACCAGCGCGCATGCACAATAAAAAAATGCCATAAACGGCACAATTTTTTCGGTGACTCTGGCAATACTTTTAATACCACCGACGATGACGGTTGCTACCAACAGAGCGAGTAGGGAGCCAAATAACCAGCCTTTGTCTGCGAGCCAGCTATGGTCTGCGCCGCCGGTGACATTAACAAACTGGACATAGGCCTGGTTAGACTGGAACATATTGCCTATCCCCATGCAGCCGATGACGATACCTATCGCATAAAAGCGGCCGATGAATTTACCGATCCCGGGCCATCCCTTTTCCGTCAGTCCCTTCTCCAAATAATACATTGGACCGCCTGACACCGATCCATCAACGTTCTCACGTCGGTACATGGTTGCTAGCGAACATTCAACAAACTTGGTCGACATGCCTAATATTCCTGCGACGATCATCCAAAAAGTCGCCCCCGGGCCGCCGATAGAAATGGCGATCGCTACACCACCAATATTACCGATACCCACGGTGCCGGAAACAGCGGTTGCTAAGGCTTGAAAATGACTAACTTCGCCGCGATCTTTAGGAGAATCATAGTCACCGCGAATGAGTTCGAGTGCATGTTTAAAACCGCTTAAGTTAATAAAGCCAAAATAAAAGGTTGAGAATATTGCGCCGGCTACCAGCCACAACACAACTAAGGGGAAATCCGCCCCAAATAGAGGGATTTTGAAAAATATCACCGCTGAGATAATCGTGGTCAGCGGCTGTACCGCTGTATTAATCACTTCATCGATACCCACTGAAGCGGATAAAGTGGTGGAACTTCCTATAAACATGAGTAAAAAGAGGCAGTTCACCAGCTGTTTTATTGTTACCGTCATGGGGATTTCCAATTTGGAGGTTCTGACAAAAGCGAATGAAACTGAGTAGCGTTATTAATAACAGCTGCAGACGATGCTAAGAGACGATAATATACAGAAACGGACTACTATAATCTAACTGGAATAATAAATGAAAAACCGTCGGATCGTCACAGTTCTCCTAACTGCCTTAGCGATGACACTCAGTGCCTGTGACCAGCCTGTCACCCAAAAGGAGGAAGTGGGTGCAATAACGGCAGTGATGCCAACCACTCTTTTTGTTAATGCTGACATTATCACTGTTGACGATAGCAGGCCTGCGGCTCAAGCGCTGGCGATTCGTAATGGCCGGGTGCTGGCTGTAGGCTCTCGCCAGGAGGTTGAAGCAGCTGCGGGTCAGGGGGCAGAAGTCAGGGATATGCAGGGTAAAACAATCGTTCCGGGCCTCATTGATGCTCATGGCCACATTAGTTTGACCGCTCTGAGCAATGGCTTTGCCAACGTTCAACCTCTACCCGCAGGGCCCATAAGCAGTATTGCTCAGTTGCAAGAAGTCATGAAGAGTTGGGATCAGGCTAACCCTGAAGCAACTTGGCTAATGGGTTGGGGTTATGATGATTCTCTCATGGCTGAGGGTAGGCATCCTTCTCGGTATGATCTGGACGCGATCTCGACTGAAAAACCGATCATGCTAACCCATGTCTCTGGACATCTTATGGCATGTAATTCGAAGTGTCTGGAGCTGGCTGGAATTACGGCTGAGTCTGAAGACCCTCCCGGAGGCGTATATCAACGGGTTGGTGATAGCCAAACGCCAAACGGTGTACTGGAAGAAAGCGCAATCTATAAAGTCTTTGGGTTATTGCCGGCGGCGACCCAAGCTCAGCGCCTAGCACTGTTAGAGCAGGCGCAGGCTTATTACGCCAGTCATGGTATTACTACGGTACAAGATGGGGCGTCTCAATTAAGTAATATCGCTGATTTACAAACCTTAGCGGCGAACAAAAAATTGTTTCTTGACGTCGTGGGTTTCCGTGTTTTATCGAAGGGCGAGTCGATAGGCGAAGCATTTACAGTGTCGAGTGATTATCAAGATCACTATCGGGTCGGTGGTATCAAGTTAGTGCTAGATGGATCACCTCAGGGCAAAACTGCATGGTTAACCGAACCCTATGCGCACCCTCCGCACGGCCAAGGTGAGGACTATAAGGGATATCCGCGACTCGATGATACGGAAGTTAATGAGTTTATCAGTGAGTCGTTTTCTCGTGGATTTCCGGTGCTGGCACATGCCAATGGTGATGCAGCTGCCGACCAACTAGTTAATGCGGTGACGTTGGCAAACGAAGCCTTAGGCGCGGCCGATCGACGTCCGGTTATGATACATGCCCAAACGGTTAGAGAAGATCAGATCGATCAAATGCAGGCGCTGGGTATTGTGCCGTCCTATTTTGTTGCACATACATTTTACTGGGGAGATTGGCACAGGGACTCTGTTTTTGGGGCAGAACGAGCGTCGAGAATTAGTCCGCTTCAGTCGACGGTAAAACGAAATATGCCGTATACGACCCACAACGACACCCCCATTGTTCCTCCAGATATGATGCGTCTATTGTGGTCGGGCGTAAACCGAGTTACCCGCAGCGGCAAAATACTGGGCTCAGATCAGCGAATCACGCCGTTGGAAGCGTTAAAGTCAATGACGATTAACGCGGCCTACCAATTCTTCGAAGAAAACGACAAGGGTTCGATCGAAGTGGGTAAGTTGGCTGACTTGACGGTTCTTTCCGCTAACCCATTGAAGGTTGATGCGATGACGATAAAAGATATTCGCATAGAAGAAACGATCAAAGAAGGCAAAACAGTCTATTTTCGGTAAACTCTAGTTTGGCGTTTAATGGTCAGTGTCATAGTTTTGATCTATCGCCGTCATAGTTATTTAATGAGCGGTGATACATTGACATTAAAGCCGGTCAGATATTGAATAGGGAGAGAGTGGTAGTAATGGCAGTAGCGTATGTCCGGTGCCAGTCTTTCCCGTCTAAAATTGAAGGAGAAAATTATGTCTTTGAAAGGTACAAAAACAGAACAGAATTTGAAAGATGCATTTGCTGGTGAGTCTCAGGCTAATCGTCGTTATCTTTATTTTGCCAATATGGCGGACATTGAAGGTGCTCCAGAAGTAGCCAATGTTTTTCGTAACACGGCGGAAGGTGAAACAGGCCATGCCCATGGGCATATGGATCATCTCATTGCAGGCGGTTGCGGCGAGCCTGGCACAGGTATGCCAGCGGGCGATTCCGGTCAGGCACTCGAAGCAGCGATAGCCGGTGAAACTCACGAGTATACTGATATGTATCCCGGTATGGCGAAAGCGGCTCGCGAAGAAGGTTTTGATGAAATCGCAGATTGGTTTGAAACCTTAGGTAAGGCTGAACGAAGCCATGCCAATAAGTTCACCAAAACTTTGGAAGCGTATAAAGCCGAAGCCTGATCATTAACGTCCACCGTTATAGTTCAGCCAGTACCGGACCTGTGCCGGTACTGAATTCCTACGTACATCGTTAACAATGACACTCAATAGATAAGCAGGAAATCGTCTATGTCGAACCCACCACGTGAGGGTAACCTTGAAGCGCCTACTCGACATGCAGTCGACTGGAAAAGCCCCGATTATTATGACGAAAACTTAGTCGTTGCAGAAATGGAACGGGTCTTTGATATTTGTCATGGTTGTCGTCGCTGCGTCAGTCTGTGCCAGTCGTTTCCCACACTTTTTGATCTTGTGGATGAAAGTGAGACCATGGAAGTCGATGGTGTCGATAAGGCTGATTACAAAAAAGTCGTAGACCAGTGTTACCTCTGCGATATGTGTTACATGGCGAAATGTCCTTATGTGCCGCCCCATAAGTGGGATGTGGATTTCCCTCACCTGATGTTGCGTGCTAAGGCTATAGAGCATAAAAAAACCGGTGGTACTCTCGCCGGCAAATTTTTGTCCAGTACAGATGCAACCGGCAAGCTTGCTGGTATTCCGCTCGTTACTGAAGTTGTCAACGCGGTTAATACATGGGAACCGACGCGGGCAATAACTGAGAAGCTGCTGGGCGTTGAGAAAGAAGCTTGGTTGCCACCATTTGCCTCCAAAACCTTTCGAAAAATCGCCCAGCCTAACGAAACGTTAGATGTTATCGATGGTAAAAAAACTCCAGGTAAAGTGGCCATTTTTTCGACCTGCTACGTCAATTATAATGAGCCGGGTATTGGCAAGGATTTTGTCGCAATTCTGGAACATAGCGGGATCCCCTGGACTATTGCGGAGCGTGAAGTTTGCTGCGGTATGCCGAAGTTAGAACAGGGAGATCTGGATGGGGTCGAGCGGTTAATGCAGGCTAATATTCCCAACCTTCTGACGTTGGCAGAACAAGGTTATGCCATCATAGCGTTGGTACCCAGTTGCACCTTAATGTTTAAACAGGAGCTACCTTTGCTCTTCGCTGATGATGAGCGTGTGCAGCGTGTTGCTGATGCGGTATGGGATCCATTTAACTATTTGGTGACACGACAAAAAGACGGGCTGTTAAAAGATGATTTTAAGCAGGATTTGGGCACGATCGCGTATCACATTCCCTGTCACGGAAGGGTGCAAAATATAGGGCGCAAGACCGAGCAATTCCTAAAGCAGTTGCCCGGTACCGAGATTAAAACCACTGAACGTTGCAGTGGTCATGCTGGAACCTATGGCGTAAAAAAAGAATTTTATACCAATGCAATGAAAATTGGTAAGCCGGTATTTCGACAAATGAATCAGGCTGAGCCTGACTACATTGCTAGTGATTGTCCACTTGGTGGTCATCATATCGCCCAGGGCATTCAAATTTATCACGATTCAACTCCAGAGCTGGCTCATCCTATTAGCCTGGTTCGAAAAGCGTATGGAATATAACATGGCAAGAATTAATCAAAATTCGTTAATGTCGCTTGAAGCATATGCGAAAGCGCGACCTGAATTTCGCAAGCAAGCGATCGCACATAAAGCTCGACGGAAGATATTTGTCGGCGATCATGTGATGTTGCAATTTGAGGACGAAATTACTGTCCGGTACCAAATTCAAGAAATGCTGCGCATTGAGAAGACCTTCGAGGAAGAGGGGATCCAGGACGAGCTTGACGCTTATACGCCCTTGTTGCCCGATGGTAGCAATTGGAAAGCAACCCAAGCGATTGAGTACTCCGATGTTGAAGAGCGAAAGCTAAAGCTAGTCGAACTAAAAGGCCTGGAACGTCATACTTATATTCAAGTCGGCACACAGGATCGCGTTTATGCAATCGCGGATGAAGATTTACCGAGGGAGAACGACGAAAAAACCAGCGCCATTCACTTCCTGAGGTTTGAATTAGATGCGAGTATGGTTGCTGCGGCTAAAGCTGGCGAGCCGATCGCTGTGGGTGTCGATCTTCCAGCCTACAATATTCACGTACTTGAGATTGCTCCTGAAACTCAAACCAGTCTGGTTGATGATTTGAAATAATAGTTATAGTCTCAATCTCTCGCCTGAATGCCGGTGTTCGCTGCCGGCTCTTACTATGTATCTATTTCAAACCTGTGGTTTCTCAGCCAGACTGTGATAGTTAGGAGTAAATGAGTTATCACGATGCCAAAAATGACGGTCGCAAGATAGTTCGAAACATCAATCTCGACGCTGCGGCTTGCTAGGGCTGTGAGGCTCTCAATGGCGAAATTTTTGCCCACCCAATCGATAAAATAATCGGTTCCAAAGATCAGTCTTTCGACCATAATCAGTGCCACGATGGGCACTATGGCCACCAGAAAAGGCGATCGTTTTGCCAGTGCTGACGCGGTTAATAGCCAAGCCGATAGCGGTAAAACCCAAAGGCCAACGATAAATATTAGACCGAACTGAGTAGCAAATGTACGTGGCAAATCAAGAAATGGCCATATAGCTAGCCAAGGATCGTGCTCTAGATTGCTGGCGAAAACCATTGCTGCAATTGAGTAAAGCAGCTGGATGCTCCATGACGCTAGTGTGTAAGTAAGCGGAACGGCAATAAGTCCTACAAATAGCTTAGCCGTAACGGTTTGCAGCTCGGAAACGGGCATCGATTTCCAAAACAAAATGCTTCGATCTTTTCTATCGTTAAACAGTGTGCCGAGCAAGTAAAAAAGCACAACAAAAAAAGCCGTCACAATGAATGTTGAATGAATCGCGTATAGACCGTTGTCAATGATCTTTTGATTGTCATAATACTGGGATGGCATGGTTTTGTTTTCATTGTTCATAGCGCTGGTGTTGTTATCAAACTGAATGCTGACACGGCTTTCAGTATTATCACTTTGGGTATGGGTGATCTTTTCGTAAGAAAAATCACCTATGGACCCCATAAAAGTAAGCGCAAACAACATGGCTGCAGTGACTAGTGCCATCATCACTAGCGGGGTAATGATGAAGGCGTTGCGATGCTCCCTGAACTCTCGGTTAATTAACGTTAAATAATTATTCATGGCGGGCTCCCTGGGATGGCTGCATTTTAGCGACAAATAGATCTGCCACGCTGGGGGTTCGGCTAGGGCCCAGCGCTGCTAGTTTTTCTTTGGCGATATTTTCATAGATGAAAACGCTGCCACCCAAGGTCGAGCGTTCACTGATTGGCTTTAAAGCACGCGCTACCTCGACTTTTTCTGGGGTTGTTTCAATTTCAAAAAAGTTACTTTCCAGCGCATCCATCTCGCAGTTAAGCACGAGTTTTCCATGGTGAATAAATATCAGGTCGGTCAATAGGGCCTCAATCTCTTCAACTTGATGAGTGGTGATAATGATGGTTCGATCTCGATTGAAGTAGTCGTTGAGAAGAGAGCTATAGAATTGCTTGCGGTACAAAATATCTAATCCCAGTGTCGGCTCATCTAACACTAATATTTTAGCGTCTATAGCCATTACCAAGGCCAGATGGAGTTGAGTTACCATGCCTTTGGATAACTGAGAGATACGCTGGCTTAAACCAATACTAGTCGTTGACAATGTCTGTCGGGCTTTGCTGAGGTCAAACTGTGGGTGTACTTTATCGACGTATTCGAGCGCTTCAGATACCTTCAGCCACCGGGGTAGTATGGCGGTATCGGCAATAAAACAAACCTGCTGCAGTAGTTCGGTTCGTTGTTTGACGGGATCCATCCCCAGTACGCTGATGTCACCCTGAAAGCTGGTTAAGCCCAACAGTGCTTTAAGGACGGTTGTTTTGCCCGCGCCGTTTGGCCCAATTAGGCCGACAATCCTGCCTTTCGCAATTTGTAGGTCAATGTTGTCGAGAACAAGATGTTTGCCGTATTTTTTTGTTAGGCCGTGAGCATTGACCAAAATAGTGGGCGTCGCCTCGGTGGCTGAGTCAGTTTTTGAGTACATCAGCTAGAATCCTTATTGTTGTCTTCAAGAATGTTGATAATTTCATCGTTAGTAATTCCCAGTTGACTCATGCGTTGCATCATTACGGGTAACTCGTGCTGGAGGAATTTAATGCGTTGTTGGGAGGTTAATTTCTTTTGAGCCCCGTCACTGACAAACATGCCGACACCTCGTTTCGTAAATAAAATATCTTCATCAACTAACTGCTGATAGGCTTTCGATACGGTCAAGTGGTTGATACCGTATTCAGTGGAAATTTGTCGCACTGATGGCACGGCTTCACCCTCGCCAAAAACGCCTCTTATAATTAAGGCTATGACCTTGTCACGAAGCTGTCGGTAGATCGGTTGGTCGTCGTTCCAGTGCTCTTGGATGGACATACAGTAACCTAGTGAGAATAATTGAGACGAAAGGCACGTGATGCTGAAATATTGGAGTGCTTTGGATACCAGCTAGTGGCATGGTTTTTGTATGGCTCTGTGCAACAGCGACGTTTCCCCGTATCAAAGTACTCAGCAGCAAAGCGGCTATAATAGTGATCATTGATGTAAGCGTCATCGAAGGCCTTTCTGATGAGTGTTATGGGTGATGAGGCTTCCTGTAATGGTGTTATGTATGACTATAGCACTATGGTTCGATCTGGCAAGTATTTATTGTTAGATCGCTTTGTTGCTGAATGAAACTCAGTTAAAAGGTTTAACATATTGAAAGTAAACACCTTTTATGGATTATGCGGTGTGCCGCTGAGTGCTTTACAGTTGGCTGTTAAAGAAATTCCCTGTAAAGTAACGGTTTTATTTAGGTGGTGAATGGCAAATATATGACGTCAATATCGACAATGATTGAGGGCAAATCATGCAGGATGAGTTGATGCAACAGGGTGTCGAGCTAATGCTCTACGGCATGGGCACTGTATTCACTTTTTTGGCACTGCTTATCGTTGCGACAACGTGTATGTCCATCGTGGTGCGTCGATTCGTGAAACCAGAGCCGTTGCCGGCTAAATTAGTGCACAGGCAGCCTGTTGACGAGAATGACGAGCAGCTGGTGGCGATAATCGGGGCCGCTATTCATAAGTATCGTTCGCGCAATAAGTAGTAATCGAATATTAATTAACCACCACCGGTGCGTGAATAGCACGTCTTTATTAAGGTCTTGGCAATGAGTAATACTAAAAATACTTTAGGCATAACGGATGTCGTATTGCGCGATGCGCATCAATCTCTGTTTGCGACGCGTCTGAGATTAGACGATATGTTGCCGATCGCCGAGAAGTTGGATCAGGTGGGATTCTGGTCGTTGGAGTCATGGGGTGGAGCTACCTTTGACGCCTGTATTCGTTATTTGGGGGAAGATCCGTGGGAGCGCCTCCGTGAACTCAAAAAAGCGATGCCCAATACCCCTCAGCAAATGTTGTTTCGAGGGCAAAACATTCTCGGTTATCGTCATTACGCAGATGATGTCGTAGATCGATTTGTAGAGCGCGCGGCAGTAAATGGTGTCGATGTGTTTCGAGTCTTTGATGCAATGAATGATCCTCGCAATCTTGAAACTGCCATCAAGGCAGTGCGCAAGGTCGGCAGACATGCTCAGGGTACAATCTCGTATACCTTGAGCCCCGTTCACAACATCGACTTGTGGGTGGAAATGTCAAAAAATATTGAATCGATGGGTGCTGACTCTATTGCCATTAAGGATATGGCGGGACTCTTAAAGCCCTATGTTGCTTTCGAGTTGGTGAGCCGCTTGAAGAAAGAACTCAGCATTCCGATTCACTTGCATTGCCATGCAACAACGGGTTTATCAACGGCTACAGCGCTAAAGGCGATAGAGGCGGGTATTGATAACGTCGATACGTCAATTTCGTCAATGAGCATGACTTATGGTCACTCGGCGACGGAATCCGTTGTCGCAATGTTGCAAGATACCGACCGCGACACCGGTTTGGATATTATATTATTGGAAGAAATCGCTGCCTATTTTCGTCAAGTACGGAAAAAATACGCCAAATTTGAGGGGTCCTTGCGCGGAGTAGATTCGAGAATTCTGGTGGCCCAGGTCCCGGGAGGAATGTTGACCAATATGGAAAGTCAGCTTCGTGATCAGGGTGCGGCTGACAAGCTGGATGCTGTGCTTGAGGAAATTCCGCGGGTGCGCGAAGATCTGGGCTTTATACCGCTAGTGACACCAACATCGCAAATTGTAGGTACGCAGGCGGTGATGAATATAATTTTTGGCGAACGTTATAAGTCTATTTCCAAGGAGACTGCCGGTGTGCTTAAGGGCGAGTACGGCGCAACACCGGCGCCGGTGAATGCAGAGTTGCAAGCTCGCGTTCTCGATGGCGCTGAGGCCATTACCTGTCGTCCAGCAGATTTACTAGTGGCAGAAGTTGATACGCTGACCCGTGAGCTGCAGGATGTTGCCAAAGAGAAAGGGATAAGGCTGGCTCAGGGCGAGAACGAAATAGATGACGTGCTGACTTATGCCTTGTTTCCCGAAATTGGTTTGAAATTCTTAAAAAATCGAGATAATCCAGACGCGTTTGAACCGGTACCCAGAGTGAGTGGGGTAACCGATACCGCAGCGATACCGGTAAAAGCTGCTGCTGGCGAGCCTGAAGTGTATACCGTTGCTGTTGCTGGTAAGAGTTATGTGGTTCAGGTATCCGAGGGTGGCGATGTTTCGGCGATTCTACCTGTATCGAAACCTGCCACCGACGCAGTCGTGTCGGGTTCTTCCGCCGGTGACGTCGGCGAGCCTGTGCTGGCTCCGTTGGCGGGTAATATCTTTAAGGTCAATGTTGCCGTTGGCGAGCATGTTCAGCAGGGTGACATTATTATCGTACTTGAAGCAATGAAAATGGAAACGGAAGTCCGAGCAGCTATGTCCGGTTCAGTAGGGTCGGTTGCTGTCAAAGAGGGTGACTCTGTTGCCGTTGGTGATCTTCTGATAACCATTGCCTAGCGGAGTCTGATTTATGGATAAGCTATTAGCGCTGTGGTTTGACTCAGGTATTTACCAAATGGCCCCGGGTCAATTGGTAATGATTTTAGTTGGCCTAGCGTTGCTGTACTTAGCGATTAATCGTGGTTTTGAGCCGCTGTTGCTGGTGCCGATCGGTTTTGGCGGTATTTTAGCGAATATACCGGGTGCCGGTTTGGCTTTTTCTGCGGTCGAAAATGCCATCTATTCCGCTGACCCCGTCGTTTTAAGTGCGTTGGCAGAGGTATTGAATTTAACGAGCTGGGAGACGGGTAAAGATATTTACTACGCCTATGAGTCGTCGGCTGCTGCCGCCCACGTTGGTGCTGAGCAAGTGGCAACAGACAACGGGTTTATGAATGGCATGCTGTACAACTTTTACACAGTTGCTATTGCTAGCGGTGCTGCTCCGCTGATTATTTTCATGGGTGTCGGCGCGATGACCGATTTTGGCCCTTTACTGGCGAATCCAAAAACATTGTTCCTTGGTGCTGCTGCGCAGTTTGGTATATTCGCAACGGTATTAGGTGCAGTCGGTTTGACGGCATTGGGGGTGATGGATTTCAGTCTTGCTGATGCTGCAGCTATCGGTATTATCGGTGGTGCAGATGGCCCGACTGCCATTTATGTGGCGAGTATCCTAGCGCCGGACCTGTTAGGGGCTATTGCGGTAGCAGCCTACTCTTACATGGCGTTGGTGCCAATGATACAGCCGCCAATTATGAGAGCCTTGACGACTGAGAAAGAACGTCGGATTGAAATGGTACAGCTGCGGCCCGTGTCTAAGGCTGAAAAAATCTGCTTCCCGCTAGTATTGTTGATTTTAGTCGCATTGTTTTTACCCTCAGCAGCGCCGCTTTTGGGTATGTTCTGTCTCGGTAATTTGATGCGTGAATGCGGTGTGGTCGATCGGTTGAGCGACACGACGCAAAACGCACTCATCAATATTACGACCATTTTTTTAGGCTTGTCAGTTGGGTCTAAGTTAAGCGCAGACAAGTTCCTCGATGTGAACACCCTGGGTATCTTGTTATTGGGTGTTGTTGCGTTCGGTATTGGGACGGCCTGCGGAGTACTGATGGCCAAATTGATGAACAGGTATTCCAGCACTCCAATTAACCCGCTGATTGGATCAGCGGGTGTGTCAGCTGTGCCGATGGCAGCTAGAGTCTCTAATAAAGTCGGTTTGGAGGCCAACCCCCATAATTTTCTGTTAATGCATGCAATGGGTCCTAACGTTGCTGGCGTTATTGGCTCCGCGGTTGCCGCAGGTGTGATGATCAGCCTTGTTGGCGGCTGATCGACCAATCATTAGTGCTTGTTTGATGGGCCGCTGAAGTTTTTTGCACGGGAGTAATCAGCAGGCGTGTAGAAGTCATCTGCTGCGGGTGGCGGATTTCGGCGTTCATCGGTTTTTCGCCGCCGTTTATGGCTTAAGTCCAGTCGCGGATTGAAGCGAGGTTCTCTGCCCGTGCGCCGGTCAACGCCGGATCGTCTATTGAAAAAAAATCGCTGGTTCATCGTTAGGAAATCAAGTTTGTACAGAATTTGGGTGATGGCTAGGCACAATTAATGTGTCCTATTCAGTTTGTTTGTACCCTGCTGTGAATGTACGACAGATAATAACAAGATTAGGTCATTGCTCGCAGTTTTCCAGTTTTTGCCGCTGTCGGTTTTTCTCTAATAATCATGCAAGAATACCGTCCTCCATCACATTCTCCCGTACCAATTTTTAGGGGTTCCTATCGACTGGCGTCGCCCCTATAATAAGATGAATTTGTTTTACACCTGAGGTGCTAGTTTGACAGGGGACAAGATGGGTCGCCAGTTGATGTCCGTTGGCCAGCGGCTAGCGATATCGGTGAAATCCCTACCGGTGACATGGGTTCGGAAACTGATCTTTGCTCTGATTGGCCTGTGGGTTTTGGCGATAGCGTTACAGCTGATGGGCTTAGTGGTGACCGCTGAGACTGCGGCGGTTAGTGATGATGATAGTCAGGCTTTGACCTCGAGAATGCTTCCTGTATCAGCTGCGGCAGTTGCAACACTTCAGCAAGCGCAACTTTTTGGTGAGGCAGGGGCCGCGCCCACCGAGGCAGCTAAGCCAGCAAAAGAAGACATAGCGTTCAACGCCAGCAAGACACAACTGGATCTTGCTCTGAAAGGTATAATTCATACCCCTGAGGATGCGGAGTCGGTGGCGGTGATTGTCTCTAGAGGCCAGCAAGCCCAATATTACGGCGGCGATAAGTTACCGGTTGGAAGTCATGTAATTTTGACCAAAGTGCTGTTGGACCACGTGATTCTCAATAACGCGGGTCGCTATGAATCGCTATGGCTGTATGATGAAGAAAAAAACGGAAAGCAAACCGCTTCCAGTAGGCCTGCTGCCAGCAGTAACACCATTAGCAAGCGCCGAGAGGTTATCGTTACTGACATGCGGGACGATGATAAGGTGACATCGTTGGCAAATGACTATCGAGATAAGCTGTACAAAAATCCTAGGTCGTTAGCCGAGGTGTTACGCATTTTACCGGCGCAAGAGCAAGGGCAGCTCGTCGGTTATCGTGTTAGCCCGGGCAAAGATAAAGTCCAGTTTTCCCAACTGGGATTTAAAAGCAACGACATTGTGACAAGTGTCAACGGCATTGTATTGGATGAGCCCGCTAAGGCCTTGGAAATCTATAAGCTTATGCGAACCGCCATGGAGGCTACCTTTACCGTCGATCGTAATGGTACTTCAGTCGAAGTGTTAGTATCTCTGCAGGATAACTTGGGCAGCAATGAGTAACTATATGGGTGTTTCATTCCAGACCACTCATAAGAGGATTCCAAAACAATGCGTTTGATCGCTTCTACAAAAAAGCTGGTTCTGAAAAGCGCTCGCTGGTTAATGCTATCGTCCATAGTGGTGTTTAGTGTCGGGTTGGTAGAGCAGGCCCAAGCTACTGACGAAGAGAGTCTCACCCAGCAAACTTGGACGGTTAATTTTAAAGATACCGATATTCAAGAGTTGATTCGGTTTGTCGCTAAGGCATCAGAAAGGACGATTATTGTTGATCCGAAAGTCAAAGGTAAGGTTCAGGTTATCTCTGCTAATCCCGTCAATGCTGAAGAGCTGTATGCACTGTTTTTATCTATTCTTGAAATTCACGGTTTTGCTGCCGTCGATTCTGGTGATATAACGCGTATCATCCCTAGTAAAGATGCGAGAGCCGCACCGGTGCCGGTAATTCGCGATCAAGAAAGCCTGTCGACTAGTAGTGAAATAGTTACTCAGGTTATCCAGCTCGAAAATATATCGGCACAAAAACTTATTCCTGTACTAAGGCCGTTAGTTCCCCAGCAGGGTCATATGGCTGCGTATGGTCCGAGTAATGCAATTATCATCTCTGATACCATGGCTAATATAAACCGAATTAGGCAGGTTATTGAAAGCATTGATCTTTCAGCCGTAGAAAAAACCGAGATCATTCCGCTGGAATATGCCTCGGCGGAAGAAATTGTCAGAATGCTCCAGCAGCTACAAAAAACTGAATCAGCCAAAGGTCAAGCTGACGTAAAAAAACTTACTCTAGTCGCCGACAAACGAACAAATAGCATATTGGTGGCGGGGGATGAACTTGAACGTCAGCGTTTGGAGTCGCTGATTACCCACCTTGATACGCCGCTCGCACAGAGTGGTAATGTTAAAGTCATTTATTTGAAATACGCTGATGCTACAGAGTTGTCAGTAGTATTGAGTAAAGTTGCGCAGAACATGGAGCGGATGAGTGAAAATAATGACAAAACCAGGTTGGCGGGTAAAAGCGAAGCAACAATAGAGGCTGATGATGGCACCAATTCGCTAATAGTCACAGCAGAAGCAGATGCGATGCAATTGTTACTTGCCGTCGTTGCGAAGCTCGATATTCGCCGTGCGCAAGTGCAAGTAGAAGTGATTATCGTCGAGATGACAGATAATGATGGGCGTGACCTAGGTGTAGAGTGGCTGTTTATCAATGACAGTGGTGGCTATGGTGCCTCTAACAATTCAGGGCTGGGGAGTACGATCGCCGGAGCGGCTTTTGAAACTAATAACAATGGTAGCTCGGTTGATGCTCGAGGGGGTATTGCCGAAGCGATAGGTGGTGCTGCGGGCCAGGTTTTGGGTATAGGTCGACTTGACGATGACCTCAGTTTTAATGTGGTGGTGAATGCGCTGCAGCAAAATTCGGAGGCCAATATATTGTCAACGCCGTCGCTTTTGACACTTGACAATGAAGAGGCATCTTTCGTTGTTGGGCAAAGTATTCCTTTCGTTACTGGTTCCTATACGGCAACAGGTAGCAGTTCATCGAACCCTGACAATCCTTTTCAAACGGTTGAGCGTGAAAACGTTGGCATAACGTTGCGAGTGACGCCGCAGATCAACGAGGGTGACTCGCTGATACTGGCAATTTCTCAAGAAGTTTCCAATGTCATTGGAACAAGTACGATTCTCAACAGTAATCCAATTACCAGTGAGCGAAAAATTGAGACAACGATTTTGGCAGATAATGGCCAGACTATCGTTCTCGGTGGATTGATCGAGGACAATATAACCGAGAGTATTCAAAAGGTGCCTATCTTGGGCGATATTCCTTTTCTGGGAAGGCTGTTTAGAAGTACCTCGACCTCTGTCGGTAAAAAGAATTTGTTGATCTTTTTAAGACCAACAATTGTTCGTGATAAGCGCCAAATGGATAACGTCACGGCGGGTAAATATCGACTTATTCGAGAACAGCAGTTACGTGAAATTGATGAGGGCGTTAATCTCATCGATGACCGGACATTGCCTCTACTACCCGAGTGGCAGGAACAGCTTGAGCAGTTACAAGAAATTCAGGAAAGTGATGTCCGTGCTGGTAGACAGTCTATTAGTAATTAATGGGAGTGGTGATGCCTGATCTTGCTGAAAAAAAACCACAGGGCACTGCGGATAATGTCTCTGGCGTAGACGGTGATAAACCATTCGCTCAATTGCCTTTTTCGTTTGCCCAGACGCATGGCGTATTGTTAGAGCAGAGAGAGCCACAGCCGCTGGTGTTATATCGTAAGGGTCTGACGGTAAATACCTTGATAGAACTACGTCGAGCCCTTGGGAGGTCTTTTGATACAGCAGAGCTGAGCAACGAGGCATTTCAGCTGCGACTGACCCGCTCCTATCAACGAGACAACAGCGAAGCTATTCAAGTTGCTGAGGACATGGGGGCTGATTTTGATCTGAGCCGACTAGCGGATCAAATACCCGATACCGGTGACCTCATGGATACCGAAGACGACGCGCCTATCATTCGATTGATCAATGCCATTTTGTCTCAGGCTGTACGTGAGCAAGCCTCCGATATCCATATCGAAACGTTTGAAGAGAGGCTAGTGATCCGTTTTCGTATTGACGGAATCTTAACCGAAGTCCTGTCTCCAAAGCGCATGTTGGCGCCATTGCTGGTATCGCGGTTGAAAGTAATGGCAAAGCTGGATATAGCGGAAAGACGAGTACCTCAGGATGGCCGTATTTCTATTCGGCTTGCCGGCCACGCTGTTGATATTCGGGTGTCAACAATACCGTCCACCCACGGCGAACGTGTCGTTCTCAGATTATTAGATAAACAGGCCGGGCAGTTAGAATTAAAACAGCTGCAAATGAACGAGGTGGTTGAATCAGCTTATGGTCGTTCACTGCGAAGCCCTCACGGCATTATTTTGGTTACCGGACCAACTGGCTCCGGTAAAACGACAACACTGTACGCAGGATTATCCCACATTAACGACAGCCGTCGAAACATATTGACGATAGAAGACCCGGTTGAATATTTACTACCGGGCATTGGTCAGACTCAGGTTAATACCAAGGTCGATATGACATTTGCCCGTGGTTTGCGCGCGATTTTACGGCAAGACCCCGATGTTGTGATGGTGGGAGAAATTCGTGACACAGAGACCGCTGACATCGCGGTTCAAGCGAGTTTAACAGGGCATCTGGTGTTGTCGACGCTGCATACTAATACAGCGATTGGCGCGATTACTCGATTACAAGACATGGGAGTGGAACCCTTTTTACTGTCGTCCAGTATTATTGCGGTATTGTCACAACGCCTTGTACGGGTATTATGCGGCAAGTGTAAAGAGGCCTATCCCGCTGCTGAAACTGAGCTGATGATGTTAGCAATCAGCCAAGGGAGCGAGCCGGTAACACTCTATCGAAGTAAAGGGTGTGAGCACTGCAATCATACCGGCTACAAAGGTCGTACGGGTATCTATGAAATGATAGAAATCAATGACGCTCTACGACTGATGATTCACAATGGTTCTGGAGAGCATGAGTTGTTGCGGGAGGCTCGCAAACATGGGGCTGGAATTCTTGATGATGGTCGGCGCCGCGTGTTAGCTGGAGAAACGTCAGTGGAAGAGGTGTTGCGGGTAACCGCAGCCTATTAATCAAAGATGCCAGCGTTTAGTTATCAAGCGTTTAATAGCGATGGAAAAATCGTCAAAGGTTTGCTCGAAGGAGACTCCGAACGCCAGGTCCGTAGTCAATTGCGCTCCCGTCAGTTAAAACCAATTAGAGTCCTAGAATCTGCGGAAAAAATAACTCGGCCCGGTCTCAAACTAGGTCTTGATCGATTCTTTAAACCTCGGGTTAGTCAGTCTCAGTTAACGCTGATTACTCGACAGATAGCGACGTTAGTGCAGTCTAATGTACCGTTGGATGAGGCTTTAACAGCGACAGCGCAACAGGCAAAACAATCGCGGATTAAAAGTTTGATGTTACAGGTGCGTGCCAGAGTACTGGAAGGACATACTCTGGCTTATGCGCTGGGCGATTTCCCTCAGGTATTCAATGAAATGTATTGTGCCATGGTAAAAGCAGGCGAGCATGCTGGGTTTTTGGGCACTGTTCTCGAGCAGCTGGCAGACTACACAGAAAACAGCCAGCATACCCAGCAGAAGATGAAAGGGGCGATGATTTATCCGCTGGTACTGATTGTTCTTTCTGTTGCTGTTATTAGTATATTGATGGTTTTTGTGGTCCCTGATTTAGTGGGTATGTTTAATCGCAGTGATCAGGAACTGCCGATGTTGACCCAAATAGTCATAGCTAGCAGCGATTTTTTTGCTGAAAAATGGTGGCTGGTACTGCTGGTATTTATAGCCATCATCGTCGCTTTCCAGCAGTTACTGCAGGATCCCGGTCGGCGAAAAATATGGCACGGGATCTTACTCAGGATCCCTTTTTTATCGGGAGTGATTACAGCCATGGACACTGCAAGATTTGCATCGACATTGAGTATTTTGACCTCAAGTGGTGTTCCTTTGTTGGATGGCTTGCGGATTGCCGGTGAAGTGCTGACTAATCTCAAGTTGAGGGCAGCCAGTGAGGCGGTAGCCGTGGATGTCCAGGAGGGTGGGAGCTTGCACCGAGCACTCGATCAAACAGGCGTGTTTCCACCGATGATGGTCCATATGGTTGCGAGCGGTGAGGCGAGCGGCGAGCTTGAATCTATGTTGGCTAGATCGGCTTCGACGCAACAACGAGAGTTAGAAATGACACTAGCTAATTTGATGGCAGTATTGGAACCGTTAATGATTATTGTGATGGCTGTGATCGTTTGCAGTATTGTCTTTGCAATATTACTACCCATTATTGAGATGAATAATTTAGTTGCCTAAATGGCATTTTTGGATGAAATTATGACACAACAACAGGCAACGGTAATGAATCAAGTGAGGCAGCTTGGCTTCAGTTTAATAGAAATTATGGTGGTATTGGTCATCATTGGCTTGTTGGTGAGTATTGTTGCTCCTAACGTCTTGGACCAGGCCGATGATGCACGAGTAAAAAAAGCGGTCGCAGATTTTAGTGCCATCGAAACGGCGCTGAGTATTTATCGTCTTAACAATTACAACTACCCGACCAGTGATCAAGGGCTGGAGGCCCTAGTGGAGAAACCTACGATAGAGCCGATCCCGAATAACTGGAAAAAAGGCGGTTATCTGAATGAGATTCCTTTTGATCCTTGGCAAAGACCCTATTTGTATCTCAGTCCAGCAGAATTTAGTGAT
>Ga0206130_10002229_pt1 | contig 27174 bp, 24 predicted proteins | sample Helgoland_Spring_9_FD_148637 | JGI IMG/M metagenome (GOLD analysis project Ga0206130, IMG submission 148637) | Pelagic subsurface seawater microbial communities from Kabeltonne, Helgoland, North Sea - Helgoland_Spring_Bloom_20160512_1 | ecosystem: Environmental > Aquatic > Marine > Epipelagic ...
GTCTCCGATGATTTATGGACTAAAATTGCACGTGCCGCAGATGAACACAATCTACCGATTCATTCCCACTTGGCACAAGCCTTAGATGAAGTAGAATGGTCTTGGAACAATCACGAAATGTCCCCGCTTGGAAGAATGCAACGACTTGGATTAACAGATCTTGAAGTGAACAAGTTATGGGTCCATGCACTTTATGTGGGCGATGATGAACTCAAGATGCTCAATCCAAGATTTGATCGATTGGGACATTGTCCAGCGGCACAAATGCAGTTTGGATTTCCCGCACATACAAATGCTTGGCGAAACCAAGGCTTTGATGTCTTGCTGGGAACAGACTCACCTTCATGTAACGATTCTATCAACGTTCAAGCCGAACTCAGGATTTTTGGAGCGGCGGATGCCTATGGAGTAACCATGGGTGAAACACTGCGAAAATTCAGGCAAGATCCCATTTTAAAGAAGGCTCGTGCAGTCAAAAACGAACGCCAAATAATTTATGACATGCGGGCACCCTTCGTGTCAACCGAAAATCTACTGTCTACATTGTGGAATCATCCTGCAGATCTGCACCCACAAGCACCCGTTGGCATGATTGAAGATGGACGATGGGCAAATCTACTCGTATGGGATACAAACCACCCCTGTTTTTGGCCAAATACAGATCCTCTCCAAGCGTTGGCTATGGCAAATGTCACACCTGGATTAAAACGCATCATGACACGTGGCGACTGGAAGTTTGATGGAGATGGTTACCTCGCACATCGAGTGGCCATGGATCCTATGGTTAATCTATGGCGTGTCGAAGCCTCTGAACGATTGGGGCATCTGTGGAATCGCGCAGGACTGTAAGCCATTCTCATATCTCTTTTTTCAATTTCATCATTTCATCATTTCATCTATGCACCAGAGTGCAAAGATGATTGGCACAACATGTAAATTATTGTACACTACAATCAAAGTACATCGTTGAAGCATAAGGAGTACGGTATGGGTAAAAAAGTATGTGTGTTGTTGTCGGGATGTGGTGTTTTTGATGGTGCAGAGATCCATGAATCTGTCGCAACGTTGCTGGCGCTCTCCAAAGCAGGTGCTGAATATACCATTGCCGCACCGGATCGAAATCAACACCATGTCATCAATCACCTAGATGGTTCTGAAATGGCAGAAACACGCAACATCCGAGTTGAATCGGCCCGAATTGCCAGAGGAAATGTCTTGTCGACAGCAGATATTTCCATTGATGACTTTGATGCGCTTTTTTTACCCGGTGGATTTGGAGCCGCAAAAAACTTTTGCTCTTTTGCTTTTGAAGGAGCAAACGCAAGCATTGAAGCAGATATTCAACACCTTGTGCAAGCCTTTCACAATGCCCACAAACCGATTGGAGCAGTGTGTATCGCACCTGCCGTTTTGGCACTCTGTTTGAGAAAAGGCACCCTCACCATTGGTTCAGATGTCGGCACCGCTCAAGCCTTAGAGGCTCTAGGCGCCACCCACACAGTGTGTCCAGTAACAGAAATGGTCATAGATACCGACAACAATATTGTTACGGCACCTGCTTATATGGAAAATGCACCGATACACGAGGTTGCAGAAGGAATCGAAAAAGCCGTGAATGCTGTTTTGGCACTCTGTGTATAAATGCAAACCATAACGACCATGACGATGATCACACCGATTTAGTACTATGCAGGCGATCACTCAGCCGGTTGGAAATACCCCAATTTCCAGTCATTGGCGCCATGGTTGTGGAGATGCAACTGTACAATCGTCCCCGCAGGAATAGCGGTCGGCCATTCTATCTCGTAAAAAAAGAACTCTGTATCAGAAGGAATCGATGGAGATTCTTCCCAAAACAACTCACCATCAATGCTGAGGGCAAAGTGTGCATTCCCCTCTTCAAGTGCCCACAATCCTGTATGCAAAACCAAAGCTTCCAATGTTGTCTTTGCAGGCACATCATGCTGTGTGACCCATTCGACAACGGCATAATTACAAATATCAGTCTGAATCTCCAATTGATTCACTTCAACACGGAATCCATTAGCTGGACAAGCAACTTCTTCTGGCTGATGAGTTGGAAACATATCCGTTGACAAATTCGCTTGACGATACGATGGAATGTCGATCCATGGTGGGAGTTCTCCCGTTTCTTTGACACTTCCGATACAGCTTAAGAACATCCAAATCATAAACACTCCACCCCCTTGTTGTATCGCAATATTGTATCAAACACTACCCTTATGACACCTTATACGGTATATTGGAATGATAATTGCAAAGAATTTAGACTGGAAAGTACCATTGCAAAATCATCTTACTAAGAGAACATGTCTCTTAAAACTGGAGCACGGCATGAGAACATTATGGATAATTGGAACACTGATAGGATGCAATGCTCCAGGTGTAAAAGCTCAAGATGAAGCAGGACTCATTGGTGACTCTGATCGCCCCGCTTGGGATCCAGATGCACAAACCATTTCAAACAGTTCTTCAAGTGCCACCATATCCTGGGCGCCTCCCGAAGAAGATGCGGAACCTGAATATTATGATGTAACGGTTAGTTCTGAGTTTGAAACCATCGTTTTTTCAGAACCCGTTGAAGCCACTACTGTCAACATAACAGGACTTCGAACTGATACAGCCTATACAGTGGATATTGTTGCCTGTTACGATGAAGACTGTTCCGACAGCATCCCTAACGAACCTATCCAACCACAATCTTGGAGAACAGAGGTCGAGTCTTGGTCTTTTCCTGATATTAATGGGGAAAACATTACACCACTTTTGGACAATACGTATGCACCGAATCTTATCGATTTATCAACCGTTTCCGATGACCTAGAGGGATGGATAATGACAAGCATACAACAACATCCTGACGGACAACAAGTTCATGTCTCAACACTAAATAATATCATTGGAAATGGAAATGATTTGTCCTTCGATTTTGAAACATCCATGAACACTGGGCTCCAAGATGGAGCCTCCTTCATTGAATTAACGTCCAGCAGTGCCAGAGTTCGTGTTGTGGATGGTGTACCAAGTCTTCAATTGTTTGTAACATTGGATGTAGATCTGGGAGTCGGACAGTCTATTTTAGGCTCATGGACTTCAGATTCAGGCGTTGATGGAATTACGCTGTCAAATGACTATGGTGAAAGTTGTACGTTCTCGTCGTTCGAAGATATGTGCGGGATGGACACATGCATGAACAGCGGCAACGAAGATCGAGTCACACTCGACACGATGGAATCCATGTCCATCTTTCCACAAATGAACAATCTGATGCTGGTTCAAGGGCGTTTTGATCCAACCGACAATGGGCCTTCAAACCTATACCTTCTTGAAAATTCTGGCAGTGCAGAATGGTATACCGTTGGAGATATTGGTGCTGTTGCGACGCCATTGATCAAAGATGCCATAGGTGCTTCAATATGGATAAACAATGATATTGGAAAACTCTATTACTGGGATGTCAATTCAGGCACTGCATATATTCGATATTGGAATTCTGATACCACGACAGATCAACGTTCTCTAACACCAGAAGGGTTGGAAGGAGCGGAGAAAGTTCGAAACGTCTATTACGAAGATGCTACTGGAGAAAGAATCTTACCGCGCAACTTCAAGGTGATTGAACGAAGTTTCATCACCAGAGAGGATACAACCGTTATGATGGCAACCGTTGAAGATAGAGATGGAGACAGACACGTTACCTTTGGGGTTTTACAAAACCCCTAAGGTGTGAGTATCGGCTCACCAAATGAAGTTGGGTCAAATTTGTAAGATATCCAAAGCCACTAGTCACTGTTCTTCACAAAAACGTCGAACTATCGAAGTTGGTTCTGTACCCAGATCATCCATGCTTCCACTTCTTGTGCGCTTGAACGGCCGTCTCCCAATGAAAAGCCCGCTATCTTTTCTAAAGCTGGAATCGTATTTTCAACAACACGAGTATCCCCATCTGACAAACATTGTAATAAGATTGGATAGGCACTAGAATCTCCAATCTCACCCAATGCCATCACATAATGAGCACGTACCCACAACGAGGCACCACGATACTCATTCTTTGGATCTTTCAATGCTCGTTCTAGCAACGGGATGGATTTTGGGTCTTTGAGTTTACCTAAAGATTCGGCAGCTGCAACTCGTACGATCACAGCATCATCTTCCAAAAAACGACCAACCAAAGCCACATTTTGTCCATTACCCAAATCTCCTAGAGCACTTACCGTGGCTGTTCGAATAGCCGGTTGCGGGTCTCGAAGTGTCACCATCAATACTTCTTGTGCTTGAGGACCTCTAATCTCTCCCAATGCCCGAATTGCAACCCATCGAACACGTGTTGACTGCTTTGCATCCACGCTGATATCCAAAAGATACTGAATCTCTGTTGCTCCATCACGAACCACTTCAGCAAATGCCGCTTCTCGTTCCTCAACAGACGTATTGCTATCCGATGCCAGCAATACATTTTGCATAGCATCTCCAAACGCTAGCTGACAGAGCATCATCCATACCATCATAGTTTCTCCATCTTTAAAGATTCAATCGTCCAAATTAAATTCACTGCGCACACCTTGTGGAGGATACAATTGTTCGAGTTGTTCCGCTATATCCATCAATTGTTCAGTTGTTCCATGAGGTAATTCTGGACGAAGCAACAAATACAAGTCACCTTGACCACCCTTTGTATTGGGAAGCCCTCTATTTTTGAGTCGCAATTTTTGACCAGTGTGAGCACCTGCTGGAATCTGAATTCGCAAACTACCAGTCAAGGTAGGCACTTCTACCTTCGCTCCCATCAAAGCTTCTTTCAACGTCAATGGAACCGTAAGATATAAATCAACACCCATCTTGGTCAGATACGGATGAGCTTGAACCAAAATGGTAGCCACTAAGTTTCCCGCATCTCCACCACCTTGACCATAATTTCCTTTACCACGCAACAACACTTCGGTACCTGATTCAGTATTCGAAGGAACAGATATCGTCACCAATTCTTGATGCACACCAGAATTGCTACCTCGCTTCCAACGACTTTGCCGAGCAATCTTTACTTGTTTACTGCACCCTCTCAACGATTCTAAAAACCCAATTTTTAATTCGACTGTAATATCACCGCCTCTTTTTGATGGCTCATACCCCGCATCTGATGCCCGTCTTGTACGAGCCCTTGAGCCGGTGCCAAAAGAGAATGTTTCATACGGTTCATCTTGTTGCCAACTTTGTCGAGTATCGTTTCCTTTTCCACTCGAAGATGCAGAATTAAAACCATCAGAACCCTGATATGGTTGGGTACCATGCCCTGAGTTGAAACCTGAAAAGAAATCTGAAAAGTCCCTAGAATGAGATTGTGTATCTTGTTCAAAGCCCTTAAAGTTTGGGTTCAATGCGATATCACCATAACGATCGTACAAGTCTCGACGAGTTGCATCATTCAACACTTCGTAGGCTTGGGTAATCTTTCGAAACACATCTTGAGCAGCCTCATCCGGATTTCGATCTGGATGATACTGGACTGCCAACTTTCGATAGGCTTTTCGAATCTCAGAATGACTGGCCGTTGAAGATACAGAAAGAATATCGTACAAGTTTTCTGTCATGGAGTTGCCCAATCCAACAATCGATAAATCTCTTGCTCAATGATCGGATATGCGGATGGCCCCAAAGAATTGGTTTCCTCATAATGATCGCCTGGGGCTTGCTCAATATAAGGACTGGCTTCACTCAACTTATAATTGTATGCCGGCACAAAGTACCCCAACTCATCGTTGGCCAATCCAATAATCCAGTTGTGTGACCGACCCATACGCTCTTTGATGTACGGCCCTTCAGGAGATTGAGATAAATCTGGAGGATTGGGATTGTCATCACCAATAATCGTTTCTAGACTCGTATAAGGTTGTGCGGAATCATCATATCCACCAATAGCCAACTCTGGTAGTAATTCTCCAGGCACAGATTGCATTCGAATATTACCGACATCCAACATCGTAATCTCTGTTTGTACCAAAGGAGTTCGATTTGGATCCAACAATTCTCCATCTTCATAATTAGACAAAGAACGATCAAACATACCTGACTGAAAAGCCAGTTGAAAAAGAATGTTTTCAATAGGGACGTCAAACGATTGTACTGCAAAAGACAAACTCGGGTCCGAAACGATCTCTGCACTCGACACTGCCTGTAAGGTCAATTCTGCCATCACGTTTCCTAAGGCATCAGACTTTTCAAAATTATTGTCACGATACGACTGACCCGATCCATCGGTCACTTCCACACGCAAAGGAGACATCATACCACCAACTGCTGCCGATACGTACACACACACCCCACCGACACCATCAATCTGCTGATTTGGATAGGCAATACCATTTTCAACACCTCGACGGGTTGCATCCACGAAATCTGATGTAATTCCCAGCGAGTCACTCGTCAGAACTTCAGGATGATTCCCAAAACTGACCATGGTCGCAATGCTTTCTCCAGCAGGGTTCACAAAATGCGCTACCCCCAGTTCTGTATCAATAATCTTCGGGTCTCTATGATCATGAATAATATTACGAGAGCCCTTTTCATTCGAATACGTGCTCGTGTCCACAGAGCCAACCGACATCGTTGCCTCTTGTTTGTTGTCCCATGCCTCCAGTACACCTTCGACCATAATACCATACAACTCTTCTTGATAGCGATCATTTCGACCTGTCGTCCCTGGAACACGGCCCCACTGCCCCAATACATCTGGACCAGAGTGAACATGTGTACTCGAAACAATCAAATGATCCAATTCTGGAAGTTGTGAGGACAATCGTTCTCGCAAAATCTCAACATCACTTCCAAAGAATCCCACCAAATCTACCGATACCACTGCAATATCCACATCACCTTGCGAAAAGAAAATTGTTCGTGCCCAGATATCGTCGTGTACAAAATTAGCTGGACGACCAGAATTGTATCCCGCTAACCAAATGGCTTCAAAAAGACCGTCCCCTTCACCTTCATCCGATTCAAGATACCCTTCATCTCCTGGACACAATTGATCACACCCACAATCCAACACGATATCTGTACTCGTAGAATATCGAGAGTTTCCATCTACATCTTCCCACTGTTCAAAACAGGTTGGGGTAATCGTTTTTGCACTTGCACCAACTTGAAGTGTGGACGATGCATCTTCACATCCAGCATCTCCTGGACAAACCTGTTGTGGTCGCCACTCAGCTTCGACCTCCACAATCGGTGCCGTATCTTCTACTTTGTTACCTGAACAGGCAAGTCCCAGCCAAAACCACATTACAAACCTCGTGTTTACCCATTGAAGATAGCACAATTCCAGTGCAATCGCCATTTGAGAACACATCCGTTACGTAAGACCATCAAAACCATTTATCCAAGGTCTGTTATGATACTCTCCGGAAAAAGAATTGCTGTATATTGTGGTTCAAGCAACAAAGTACACGCATCATATCTTGAACTTGCATTTCAAGTTGGCCAACAGCTGGCAACCAAAGGAATTGGTGTCGTATATGGTGGTGGAAATGTCGGATTGATGAAAGCGGTTGCTGATGGAGCCTTGAATCAGGGAGGTGACGCCATTGGAGTCATCCCAAAAAGTTTAGAAACCTTAGAACTGGCACATCCAAATCTAACCAAACTATTTGTCACACAAGGCATGCACGAAAGAAAAGCATTAATGGCACAGTTAGCAGATGGTTTTATAGGACTTCCGGGGGGGTATGGCACCATGGAAGAAATCATGGAAGTGATTACATGGACACAAATTAACATTCATGCCAAACCGATTGGGTTGCTGAACGTGAACGGTTTTTATGATGGGATTGTACACTGGGTTGACCATGCAACCAAAGAAGGGTTTATTCGCCCCGCTCATCGAGAACTCTTGTGCTGTCATAGTTCACTAGATGTATTGCTCGAACAAATGTCACAAGTTCAATACGTTGACCTTAGTACACAGCTGTAAATCAATACGTTGTCAGTATTCGTCAATATTGGTGACGAAAGCAATCGAGGACGCAGCGACATCCTCGAATGCACTCACGTGGAATTCGTCAATCATGTTGTCAATGCACGACTCAATCTGATGTGAGAAAATATTATCTACAATAAATTCAAGTGTTTATAAATACATCTACTTTGGCATCAATCTTGCTTCCAAACGGGTTCACCCCTTAGTAAGGAGTTATTATGCACACCACACAAACCATTCACAGTGCCACTGTCATAGGCGTGGATGGACACCCCATTCAAGTAGAGGTAGACCTCTTGAGACGTCTACCCGCTGTATCCATTGTTGGATTGCCAGACGGAGCGGTTCGAGAAAGTGCTGATCGTGTTAGATCAGCAATTCAAAATACTGGATTGCAATTTCCACGAAAACGAGTCGTTATCAACTTGGCACCGGCTGGTCTTAAAAAGTCGGGTACTCTTTTTGACTTGCCAATTGCGATCGCTATTTTATTGATGGATGACCAAATAACAAGTGTACGAACATTAACGGAAACCCTCATCGTTGGAGAATTGTCTTTATCTGGTGAATTAAGACGAATACGAGGTGCACTATCCATTGCACTGCTGGCAAAAGACCTAGGCTATTCCTACTTGGTCTTACCGGATCAAAACCTTCTTGAAGTCGATGCCATCAAAGGCATCTGCTGCATTGGTTGCTCTACATTGCGCCAAGTCATCCACTGGTTCACAAACGATCTTCAAGATATAATCGCTCCAAAACCTCAAAAGATACACTCATCGAGCACTGTGAACATGTCCGAGGTCAAAGGACATAAAACACCCAAAAGAGTCTTGGAAATTGGGGCGGCTGGAGGACACAACATATTAATGATTGGTTCTCCAGGATGTGGAAAAAGTATGCTGGCAAAACGATTACCCAGTATCCTACCGACACTGACAATACCAGAAGCCATCGATACAACCCGAATCCATTCTTGTGCTGGAACACTTGAACAAGATGGCCTTATGAGAGACAGACCTTTTCGAGCACCCCACCATTCAATTTCTACAGCTGGAATGGTGGGAACTGCAAAACTGTTGCCAGGAGAATTATCGTTGGCCCACAACGGTGTTTTATTTTTAGATGAACTTGCAGAGTACCGTCGAGATGTCTTGGAATCTTTACGAACACCATTGGAAGACGGCGAAATACAGATCACAAGAGCCATCGGACAAGTGACTTTCCCTGCCAATTGTACATTGGTAGCCGCTGTTAATCCTTGTCCTTGTGGATGGAGATTTCATCCAGAAAAGGTGTGTCGATGTACACCTGCTCAGTTTCAACGGTATGTAAACAAATTGAGTGGTCCCATTTTAGATAGGATTGACCTACACATTTGGGTCGAACCCATTTCAACCGATCAATTTTTTACACCTGATGCACAAGAAGATTCCGCAACAATTCGTAAACGAGTCCAATCGTGTAGAGAACGTCAATTACATCGATATCAGCACACCAAATACATCTGCAATGCCGATTTATCTGGGGAAGCATTGTGGAGATATTGTCCATTAAACCAAAACAGCAAAGACTGGTTGATAGAAATCGCAAATCAAGAAGCAATGTCCGCTAGATCAATCGCTAGAGTGTTAAAAGTGGCACGTACCATCGCAGATCTGTCTCATGAAGATGACATATCAACAGATCACATTGCTGAAGCCATTGGCTACAAAGTGGCATCGGAGGTGGCTCTATGATTTGGAGTATTTGGACAACCCTCTTGGTGGTTGATCAAGTCTATGAAGATGTCGTTGTTGTCGAATGGGAGAATGAAAGTCTATCTGTTGTAGAACGAATATGGTTTCCACAAGCCATTCAAGAAGGGGACATCTTAGAATTGAAGTTTGAACGTATTCCCCTATCCAACTGTAGATTGTGGCCTGTACAAGATCGTGGATCCAGTAAATGGCTCGATTGCGATGGTCTTGAACAGGTGTACCTCCCAGTAGCGCCTGTTTGGAGAGGACGTGCCACGGTCTATTGGAATATTCATTATCCAACAGATTCAACAATGAAAAACCACAATGCTGACAGAGTGGCTATTCAATAACAACACAGTATAAATAAATTTGTTAGAAATTGTGCGAATTGAAATTGCAACTCAGTAGCAGAGATTGTATACTTAGATATAACTCTATTGACAAGTCAAGTTAATGAACAACGCATTCAATCATCATTCTGTCTTACTTCCACAAACCATCCAGTGGTTGTGTCCTTCTGTCGACTCAAATCAACGTCGACAGTTTGTAGATTGCACACTGGGTGGTGCTGGACATTCTCTCGCAATTCTGAAGAATCATCCCCTCAATCAAATACTGGGAATTGATAGAGATGCGGTCGCGATTCAAGCGGCCACTGAAAGACTAACCCCATTTATTGATCGTGTTCAAATCACACAAGGTGCCTTTGCCGATATCCTATCGGAACTGGAGCCCAATTCCGTAGACGGAATTCTAATGGATCTTGGGGTATCTTCTCCTCAACTAGACGTTGGAGAACGTGGCTTTTCTTTCCAAAAGGATGGACCTTTGGATATGAGAATGGATCGTGAACACCTCACTTCAGCAGCCGAATGGTTAAATCAAATTGAAGAAAATGAATTGGCCAATGTTTTATATCGATACGGTGACGAACCTCGTTCGCGACGAATCGCTCGAGCCATTGTTCAAGGACGACCATGGACACGCACATTAGAGTTGGCCGAATGCATTCAAAAATCTTCTGGCTATCGAAATAGTAGAACGCACCCTGCAACTCGTTCCTTTCAAGCCATTCGAATTGCCGTCAATGATGAAATGGGGCAACTTGAACGAGCCCTTCCATTGGCTGTACAAGCCTTAAAAAGTGGCGGACGCTTGGCAGTGATTTCATTTCATTCTCTGGAAGACCGTGTTGTAAAACATTTTTATAAAAAGTGTACAAGTGCAAATGCACCCAAAGATGCTTATGGCAATCCTATGATTCCAGCCACGGGAAAAATACTAACTCGGAAAGGAATCCCAGGAAAGGAAGATCCTCATCCAAGGGCACGCTCAGCCCGTTTACGCGTTCTAGAAAAAATTTAGGTGCGCACCTTCTCTTTATCTTTTGATCAATTACAATACATCATGCTTACTACAGACAGACACCTCTATGGAAAATACCGAAAAAACAGACAACATACTTTTTGAAGATGTGACCCATACCGATCGCATCTCTCAATCTGCACACCTTCCAGTGCATCGTTTGCCGAACCTTCCGCTCAATACAATCAGTAAATATTTATTGGTTTTACTAGTATTGGTCACCAGTTTCCTCACATTGTTATGGTCTAGACTTGACATCAACGAAACAAAAGTGGCAATGGGAAATGCACAAAAAAATTACCGCAGTGCACTCGAAGAAAACCATAGACTTCAACTGGAACTCAACCTGCTGCTTGATCCAGCCTCCATTGAACGACAAGTTGAAACCTGGGATCTTGAACACAATATTGATACCATCGATATCTATGAGGTGCGTCAATGAGTGGAGATTCACCTTCAGACAATCCAAAAAAAACTACACGAAGACGCCGTCGGAGAACATCTGATGGCTCTACCGCCTCTACCTCCTCTCGAAAAAGACCATCAAAACCCAACTCAGGCAGTGAAAAGAGAGGAGAGCGCTCGAGAGATGGTAAGCGTAGAAAGTCACCTCCAAAAGCAATGCGCTCAAAGGCCAGAAAAAGTCGCTTCACTCCACCGATAGTGCCAAAAGAGGCTCTTTGGATCCGAATTCAAAAATGGTTCGATGTATCTGAAGAACCTGAACTAACAGACCATAGTTTACGAACAGAAGCAACCACACGTCTAAAGTATGGTGGTGGATTGCTAGCACTTGGACTGTCCGTCTTGGTTGTTCGCGCGGGCTATTTAATGCTTTGGCCCAATCCAATGCTCGAAGAAGTAACCAAAATCCAATACGAAAACACAGAAATCATTAGAGGACGACGCGGAGATATTGTTGATCGTGATGGTCGATTACTGGCAACATCTGTAAAACTTCATGAAGTGATTCTCAGTCCCATTCACATTCCAGAACAATTCATCGATTTGGTTTCTTCTTTGTTGGCGGAACACCTTCATCTAGACAGTGCGGAAACAAAGGATCGGATTCTCAAAAAACGGGCCAAGAAAAGTCAATACTTGGTGATTGCCAAAGAAGTCACACCCCTGAGTTACAAAAATCTCCAACGAGCCCTTAAAAAAATCTACAGCGAGGGTGACCGAGACTTTCGCAAGGCTTTTCGAGACATTCGAGCACGGGGTATTAGTCAGGATCAAAACACCTATCGATACTATACTGGAAAGTCTGATGCTGCTCCATTATTGGGTGGATTTAGTCAATACAGTCATCGTGGCGTCGGTGGATTGGAGCAACAATATGACTCTGTACTTCGAGGTGCTGAATTTGCCACAATTCGGATTCGAGACGGACAAAATCAAGATGTTATTCAAATTACACCTGAAGAGATGGCACCACAAGCACAAGATGGAAAAAATGTCGTTCTCACACTGGATCGACGCATCCAACACATTACAGATGAAGCAATAGCAAAAGCTGTAGAGACTGCGAAGGCCAAAAGTGGATTTGCAGTGGTGGTGGATATTAAAACGGGTGAAATTCTCGCCTCATCAACCCAACCCACCGCCAACATAAATGACAACTCCGTCTTTCAAAATGGTATGCTCACACATCATGGCCTAGTAGACTCCTACGAAGCTGGTTCCGTTCTTAAGCCCTTAGTCGTCGCATCCGCACTCAACGAAGGACTCTATTCACCTGAAACACTGATTGATTGTAACAACGGGTATTGGCGTATTCACGGTGCTAGCATTCGTGACGATCACCCAAAAAGTATTTTGTCAGTAACAGAAGTCATTCAATACTCTTCCAATATTGGCGCTGCAAAAGTGGCTCTTGAGTTGGGCAAGGAAAATACGATCGCTTATTTGCGAAAGTTTGGACTCGGTCAAGAAACAGGGTTGGGATTCCCGGCAGAACCGCGAGGTATTCTTCGAAATGCCTCCAGAGTCAAACCCATTGAATTGATCACAATGTCGTACGGATATGGGTTAACCACTACATTGACACAATTGGCCATGGCTTATGCGGCACTCGGAAATGAGGGTGTATTGATGAAGCCACTCATGGTCAAAGAGATCACCGATGCCAACGGCGAAGTGATGGAACGGTTTGAACCATCGGAATTGCAACAAGTGGTCTCTCCAACTGTTGCTCAGCAAATGCTCACAATGATGGAAGCCGTTGTAAAAGATGGAACGGCAAAACGTGCCCAGGTAGATGGCTATCGTGTGGCGGGTAAAACAGGTACGGCCAAAAAAGCGGCTCTGGGTGGATACTCCGATACAGATCGCATTGGATCCTTTGTTGGATTGATTCCCGCAGACAATCCAAGATTGGCAATTGCAATCTCTATCGACACACCGACAGAAGGGCTTGCATATGGTGGTGTTGTTGCAGCACCTGCATTTGCTGAAATAGCTGCTGAGTCGATGAGAGTCTTGGGGATAGAACCAACAGAAGAGATCCAAGAGAAATCAAACGATCACGATACAAATATGCAATTTTTGGAAGCTGCAGCACCACCCGAAATTATTTGGACGGAAAAAGGTGAAATAATTGTACCCAACTTGACTGGTCTCACGTTAAGAGATGCTTTGAGCACATTGCAAATAGCCAATCTCAATCTTCGATTTAAAGGTAGTGGTCGTGTTGTCGAACAGTTTCCAGCTGCAGGTACACACATTGCCCCAAATGAGTCTTTTGAAATTGTCTTGCAATGACTTATCCCTGCCTAAAAACGTCAAAACTCATTGTGGATACCGTTCTTTATGGAAGACGTCATACCCTCGTATTTCGATACGACATCGTATGATGGTCGATTAAAAACACATTCCATCCGGACGGTTCCGCGCCGCGACTCCACAATAAGTTTTGATCCTTCCTCTACTGCTTTTACACACCCTCCTCTCAATCTGTACCTTTTCCCACACCTATATTTGATGGGTTTTCCCGATGCCCACCCTCACCCTCGATTACATTCTCGAGCACTGCAAAGATGGAGTACTCCTTCATCAAAATGCAAGCATTGATGCAATAGATCACATCACACTCGATTCCAGAAAAACAACTGCAACATCTTTGCTTGTGGCACTTTGTGGACAACGTGTTGATGGTCGACAGTTTATTGCAAACAGTTCTGCACCTCTTATACTGGTCGATCAATGGTCTGATGACTTTGAGCAACAGGCCCAACAGTGGAACAAAACCGTTATACAAGTTTCCAATGCTCGTCGTTCTATGGCCATTTTAGCAGCAGAATTGGAACAACATCCGTCCAAATCAATGCATATGGTTGGCATCACTGGCACCAATGGAAAAACGACTACTACTTGGATGCTCTCACACATTTTACAATATTGTCAGCACTCTTCGATGAGTACATCGAAGACTCTCGATAACGATCAACGTAAGGTTGGAACCATTGGAACCATTGGACATCGTATCAATGGAGTTCCAACGGCAATACAGGATGGTTTCACAACTCCAGAATCACCAGGTTTACAACGTGTACTGCGAGAGTTTGTCAATCAGGGCTGTCACGTCTGTATTATGGAAGTTTCAAGTATCGGCTTGATGATGCATCGTGTTGGTGGGATAAAATTTGATGTCACTGCATTTACGAACTTCACACAGGACCATCTGGATATTCATGGATCCATGAATGCTTATTTACTTGAAAAGAGAAAACTGTTCACTGAACACGTTCACTCAAACTCCACAAGTATTTTGGTTGTCGACCAAGATGAGATTGCAATGACACCTGTTACAGAGGGTCAGAGTATAAAAGTCTCTACTCAAGCGAACCAAACCTGTGACCTTTGGGTATCCAACCCCAAATATTCTCTTGAAGGTGTTGACTTTATAGTCCATATACACTCCAAATCACATCAAAGTACAACACGTCAAACCCATCCAGCCTATGTGCCCTTAATCGGTAAGCACAATGTCGAAAATGCCATCGTGGCAACATCCGTAGCACGTGCATTGGGATACTCAACCACTGACATTTTAAATGCACTGCGGAGCCTCCCTCAAGCACCTGGACGATTAGAGAGAATCTCGAGCCCTGTAGGTTGGCATGCATTTGTTGATTATGCTCATACACCCGATGCACTTCTACAATCACTGAGTAGTCTGAAGCCATTGTGTCATGGAAAGTTGTGGGTTCTCTTTGGATGTGGTGGAGATAGAGATGCTCGAAAACGACCAGAAATGGGACGCATCGCAGTTCAAGAATCCGATTGTGTCATTGTCACATCAGACAATCCTAGGAGTGAAAATCCACAAACAATCGTACAGCACATCCTGAATGGAATTCCTGTTGACTGTCTCAAACCAGTTCACAGTATCGTAGATCGAAAAGAGGCCATTGCATGGGCCATACAACAACTTCATACCGAAGATGTTTTGTTGGTCGCAGGTAAGGGACATGAAAATTATCAGATAATTCAAGGTATCAAACACTCTTTTGATGACCGAAAAGAAATCGAACGATTCATCTCAAAAAATCACTGAACAACATTTATTTTAGAGGAAATATGTCTCCGATTCAACTCACTGCCAAACAGATTGCGCGCTGGACCGATGGCACCATACTAAGAGAAGCTACAGGCTCAGGAATGCAATTTGACAGCCGATTGATTGAAGCGAATGAGTGGTTTGTCATCTTGCAAGGGGCAAGAGATGGACATGATTTTTTACCAATGGCCGCGGCACAAAACTGTGCTGGAGCGATTGGTCAACACATGCCAACAGGATGGATCGGTGGATTTGTACAGGTATCGGATACCCTCGTGGCATTTCAACAAATCGCTCATGGTGTTCGACAAGAATTCCGAAAACCGGTTGTGGCAATCACGGGAAGCGCTGGAAAAACAACCACGCGGGCTTTGATTGCATCCGTTCTGCAAGGACTTGGAACGGTACATCAAACCAAAGGCAATTTCAACAACCACATTGGGGTTCCCAAAACCATAACAGATGCAAATGGGACGGAAGATGCTTGGGTGCTCGAAATGGGTATGAGCTCACTTGGAGAGATTCATGACCTCCAACGCATTGCCGAACCCGACATTCGGATAATCACCAATGTTGGTGCCGCTCATATCGAGGGATGTGGAAGCATTGAAGGTGTTGCACAAGCCAAAGGAGAATTGTTCGCTGGGGCACGTCCAGAAGATATCTGTTGTATAAACTTGGACGATCACAGAATCAAAGAATTACCCATTCCAACAGGTGTACATTCACTCACGTATGGAAAAGACAATGATGCAGATATTAGACTCTGTCAAAGTACCATCAAAGATTGGACAACACACGTCATCCTTGAAACACCCATTGGAACAATCGATGCAACAATTCCAGTACCAGGGGAGTTCATGGCATTGAATGCGTGTGCAGCAGTCGCAGTTGGAATCGCTGCAGGTGTCTCACAGAAGGATATCGTACAAGGTCTTGAACAATACCAACCCGTCGGGATGAGAATGCGACTGGAAACAGTTGGCAATATCCGCATCATAAATGACGCATACAATGCAAATCCTCTCTCTATGAAAGCGGCTCTCAATGCGTTGGCCTCACAGTCTACCAACATGAACGTTGCTCTACTGGGTGACATGTTGGAAATGGGCTCGATAGAGGATGCTGTTCACGACGAGGTACTTCAATATGCACTTGGATTACCGGTATCAATTGGTATTGTTGGCCCACGCTTCCAAAAATCATGGACTGCAATGCAACACAATTTTCCAAACCAAACTTTGGTGTGTACGTGCGACAACAGCACTCAAGTCTTAGAACATTGGACGCCGCCAAATGACGATGTCACGATTTTACTGAAAGGCAGCCGTGGAATGAGAATGGAGAATATCTTGTCCACGGTTCAACAGAGGTCTCTATGAAAACAATTGCAGTTGTGGGAATGGGGTCCAGTGGCCAATCTGCAGCCAAACTTGGGATCTCCTTAGGATACACCGTTCACTGTATCGATCGACAAGAAAGTACGGTACCGAATGGTTGTACATTTCATTTAGAAAACGACGTTGACATTACCTCTATACACACAAGTCAAATCGTTGTCTCTCCAGGTGTTCCAAAGCACAACACGGTCTTACAGCAAGCCATCAAAGAACACATCCCGATTGTGTCAGAATTAAATTTCGCGTCCAACCATCTTTCTTGTCCAATTCTTGCAGTCACAGGAACCAATGGAAAAAGTTCCACCGTTTGGTATGTGAAACAAATGGCTGAACAATTGGGATTACAGCCTTTTCTAGGAGGAAACTTTGGAAAAGCGTTGAGTGAAATGGTCTTAGACATGCGAGAACAGGCTACATCATACGGATTGGCGATCGTTGAAGTATCTTCCTATCAACTTGAATGGTCACACGACTTTCATGCCAATTCATCGACAGTATTGAATCTTACACCCGATCATTTGGCTCGACATAAAACGATGAAAGAGTATCGACGTTGTAAAATGAAAATATTTGATCATCAAACTGAAAACGATTGTGCAATCCTTCCGATACAATCATCGACACTTCATCCATCTACAACCGCTTCAATGCGATTCTTTGGAACAGCACCATCCGACAAATCTATCTATGGATGCTTTACAGATGATACACATTTACACTGGTACTCTCCAACCACAAAGTGGAGACTGGAACGAACAAAGATCCCTTTACTCGGACTGCACAATCATCACAATATAGCTGCGGCTTTACTGTTGCTTCAGGGGGTTACGTCTATTCAAGTAACTCCTGAATTGTGCTTAACGCTTCAACCTTTGGAACACAGGCTAGAACCCCTTCACCAAAATGGTAGAGTCTGGATCAACGATTCCAAAGCCACAAATATCGAAGCTACACAAGCAGCTTTAGCCAGTATGACCACACCAGTAACCCTCCTATTGGGTGGCGCCGGAAAGCAAGGCGCACAGTACACGCAATTGCTTCCACACATAGAAGATATCGTGTCTTCAATAATTTGCTTTGGGTCCAGTGGTACCGAAATACAAGAACAATTATCCCCACATCTTCCAGAAAAAATATCCTGTGATTTTGTCATTGACTTGTCAAGTGCAATCCAATTGGCTAGACTACAAAAAGAGACCCGACCGATATTACTGTCTCCAGCATGTGCCTCATTTGATGCATTTACCAATTTTGAGCATCGCGGTCGGTATTTCAAAGAGACCATCCGACAACAGGACACTGAATGAACCGAAAAATTGACCACTGGCTTGTACTCATTGTAACACTGCTGATCATGGGTGGGATGCTGATGGTATTTTCAGCCAGTGCTGTAGGAAATCCCAATTCAATCGGGGCTGAGTTCAAATATTTAATTCGTCAAGGTATGGCATTGAGTGTTGGACTGATTTTCTGTGTCGGTGCTTCAATGGCCACCTCCAAAATGTGGCGTGGTAGCCATCAATATATTTACAGTGCCATGCTCTTTTTCTTGGTATTGTGTTTGGTTCCCGGAATTGGACATGCATCTCACGGAGCTTCGAGATGGATCGGATTTGGCTCGATCAATTTTCAACCCTCCGCTTTTGCCAAGATATCTGTGCTAATTTCTCTGGCTGCTTTTCTTCACAATCATCGGGGAAAAGTTCATTTATTGCCCACCTTACTTAAAGCCGCCGGAATCCCATTGGTTATGATTGGATTCATCATTATAGAACCTGATTTTGGAACATCTTTAATTATTGGAAGTCTCAGTTTCTTTATGATGGTGATTGCTGGAATGCGCGTAAAACATCTGTTTATATCGTTTATCAGTTTGACCGGTTTGGCAGGTATCGTACTGATGTCAGCAGAATATCGCGTCCGAAGAATGTTGAACTTTTTGGATCCATGGCAAACTCGCCAAGCTGAAGGATATCAAGTTGTTCAAAGTTGGATTGCCATGCACAACGGTGGATTAAGTGGACAAGGTTTGGGGAATTCCCTAGCCAAAAGACAGTTTTTACCGGAACCTTGGACAGATTTCATTGCGGCTGTCATCGCTGAAGAACTTGGATTCATCGGAATTGTCATCCTCATTTCTCTCTTTGCTGGATTGCTTTGGCGAGGACTTCACATCGCACGACATGCCAAAGATGCTTTCTCAATGTATTTGGCAACCGCTTTGACATTCATGATTGTAGGAGAAGCCTTCTTCAACTTGGGTGTTGTAATGGGTGTTGTTCCACCAAAGGGTCTAGTACTGCCCTTTATATCCTATGGTTCTTCTGCAATGATGGCCAATATGACCGCGATTGGGATCTTGATTGGCATCAGTGCTGAGCGCAAAGAAACCCCTATTCAAGAAGGCTGGTACAAAGCGCCTGTTCTCACACCTATTTTAGAAAGTCAACATACGTGGAGTACAGAGTTGGACAATTTAGACGACCTAGGTAGCATTGAAGAAGTCTCGATAGAACAACAACTGGAAGAAGGACAATAATCGATGATGTTTCAAGGAAAGATACGCCACATCCACTTTGTGGGAATTGGTGGTTCAGGGATGAGTGGCATCGCAGAAGTTCTGTTAAATCAAGGATTCATCATTACTGGCTCAGACATGAAAACCTCAAAAACAATCGAACGCTTACGTTCTTTAGGGGCACAAATCAATCTTGGACATACGGCTTCTCATATTGACGGAGCCCACGTATTGGTTACGTCTACCGCTATCCCTAAAAGCAACGTTGAGGTTGTAGAAGCACATCAACGAAACATTCCTGTCATTCCACGTGCTCAAATGCTCGCAGAACTGATGCGGATGAAGTACGGGCTGGCCATTGCTGGCTCGCATGGAAAAACAACCACAACAAGCATGGTAGCCATGTGCTTGGTTGCTGGAGGAATGGATCCCACTACTGTTATTGGAGGAAGGCTCGATGCCTTCGGATCTTCAGCCAAGTTGGGTCATGGAGACTATTTGGTTGCAGAAGCAGATGAGTCCGATGGTTCCTTCATGCTTCTCAGTCCAACAATTGCCGTTGTGACAAACATTGATCCCGAGCATTTGGATCACTGGAAAACTGAAGACAATCTTATCCAAGGATTTCATCAGTTTGTTTCCAAGGTACCATTCTTTGGCTGTGCGGTATTGTGTTATGACGATCGACGTGTTCGCAGTATAATTCCCTCCATTCAACGACGAATCATCACATACGGATTGGACAGCAATGCCGATGTTCGAGCCATTCACATTCGTCAAGAAGGCTTGGAAACCTCCTTCATCGTTGTACACAAACAAGAGTCTTTAGGCCGCGTATCGATATCAATGCCCGGCATACACAACATTCTAAATTCACTTGCTGCCATTGCAATCTCTTTGGAATTAAATATTCCCTTTGCCACCATTCAACGTGGTCTTCATCAATTCAGTGGGGTAAATCGTCGATTCACAGTACGTTCGGTTGCTCCAAAAGAACAACATGGAGAAGATATCACTCTGGTTGACGACTATGCGCACCATCCCACCGAGATTTTGGCCACCCTCAAGGCTGCTCGACAAGCATGGCCGAGTCGAAGAATCATTGGGGTTTTTCAACCGCATCGCTTTACCAGACTTCGAGATCATTGGAGCGAGTTCTCCACCTGCTTTGACAATGTTGATCAAGTTGTCGTTTGTCCAGTCTATACGGCGGGTGAAAAACCCCTTGAAGGCATTGACGGTAACAGTATTGCACAAGCAATCGGAGACAAAGCCGTGTCTGTAACGTCCCTTGAACAAGCTCATCAAACCATCATTGATCAATGGGAAGGGAACGACGTCATCATTACCCTAGGGGCTGGAAACGTGAATACACTGTGCTCAACATTAGGAGATCTATTACATGGCTAAAAAGTCCAAAGGCAGCAGCAAAATCGAATTACATTGGACCGAAGAACTTGAAGAACTTGAAGGTGTAAACGTCCATCAAAATCATCAGTTGCACATGCATACCCCTTTACGTGTGGGTGGCCCAGTAGATGCTTGGGTTCGATGTCACACCATAGACGGCCTTCGAAAAGCCATGCCCATTATTCGCAAACAACCCTGGAAAGTACATTGGCCCTTTGAAGACTGGCTTGTGAAAGATGGCGGGCTCAACGGTGTGGTTCTACGACTAGAAGGTGACTTCGAACAGATTCGTAGGGTAGAACATGGTATAGAACTCGGTGCAGCAGCCTTGTGGTCCAATCTAAAAGGACTGAATGATATCCCCACAGAATTACAACACTGGTCTGGCTCTGTTGGTGCTGCTTTGATGGCGGACAATGCCGACAAACTTTTTGCGGGATTTGAGATTGAGGTTGAATGGTTGCGTGGTCGCCATAAGCATCGTCGATTTTTTGATCACCAAACCCCACTTGAAATACCTGATAATACGTTGCCACTCTTTGTGAGATTGTTCAATATTCGTCGTCCTCGTAAGTTGGTACCAGCCAAAAATGGACACGTATTTCACTTGGATAAAAAGCAGTCTCCTGCAACAACATTGGCAGAATTAAACTTACAAGCGGTCCGCTTACGCACATGGAAAGTCTGCGAACGAAATCCAAACATCATCGTTCATCTTGGGAAAGGAGAGATTGACGACTTAAAATTGCTACAAAAAGCACTCAACCAACGTCTTCAACCTGCCCGAAATACCAAACTCGCCTTTAAAATCCCCATCATTGGACGAAAGTCTTAGCATATTGGAGTGTCTATGTCAGAACATCGCTTTACAAAACAAGACCGCATTGGTGTATTGATGGGTGGACTTTCTTCAGAAAGAGAAATCTCTCTACAGTCTGGACGATCTGTAGCCAGTGGCTTGCGTTCTAAAGGATACACCGTTGTTGAAATCATCGTAAACCGAGACATCGCAACAGTGTTGCACGAGTCCAAAATCGATGTTGCTTGGATTGCATTACACGGTCTATATGGAGAAGATGGATGCATTCAAGCACTCTTGGAAATCATGCAAATCCCATATACCAGTGCTGGCGTACAAGCCTGTGCCGTTTCAATGCACAAAACAAGTACCAAACGCATGCTCCAAAATACCACTGTATGCCTTGCAAAAGACTGTATTTGGAACAGTACAACATCTTTTCCAACAAGTTGGTCGGTTCCTTTGGTCATCAAAGATCCATTGGGTGGGTCTTCCATTGGAGTCTGGATCTGTCATACAAAAGAGGAACTGAGCAGTGCTATAGCCGAGTGTGTGAGTCTTGGAGGAGAATACTTATTAGAAGAGTATACAAGAGGAATGGAAATTACCGTAGCCATTCTTAACGAACAAGCCTTGCCCGTAATTACCATTATTCCGCATGGAGAATTTTTTGACCTCAAGTCGAAGTATACCAAGGGTGAAACAACCTACTTGGCACCAACAACTGCGGAACAAGTCATCGCGCCAGAAAGTAATATCCCGCGAGACCTAGCACTAGACGCACAACAACAAGCTTTAGAAGCATTCACATCCTTGGGGATGCGCGGTGTTTGTAGAGCGGACTTCATTGTGCCGTGTGTAGGGAATCATCCCGACATTTCGTTTGAATCGGGTGCTCGTCCTGTATTTCTCGAACTCAATGCCATACCTGGAATGACAGAAACAAGCCTTACACCGATGGCCGCAAACGTTCTAGGGATATCCTTTGCAGATCTAACAGAGATTGCTTTGCAAGGAGCACGGTTGGACAATTCCTAATTCTCTAGAAAAAATCACACCATTTTCTTCTTTTTACACTATACTTAAAACGCACCCTCTACAGACAATTAGCCTCATGCCATCCCTCCCCTACTCCCCCATTCAACGTCGCAATCTGACGCACAGAATTCCCAGAATAATTACAGGCATTATGCTCACTGGACTTCTGGCGTTTTTCAGTCATGAGTTGTATTCCTCAACATTGTTTCGGATTCAAACAGTGAAACTATCACACAGTGATCGTGTTACGGAAACAGCCGTTCGACATCTGGCAAACATCCGGTTTCATCAACACCTATTTATGTTTGATACCGTTTGGGCAGAAAACCAAATTGAACGCCATCCATGGGTAAAAAAAGCCACTGTTTCTCGTGACTTTCCCAGTGCAATTTCTGTAACCATCGAAGAGCATACACCAACACTTCTGTTGGCCTTAGACCGTATGTGGTACGTTGATGCTGAAGGCGACATCTTTAGAGCTGCAGACAGCAATGATGTCAACCATCCAATCTTAACGGGCATTCCTTCCAACTGGACAACAGAACAACCTGAGTTGGTTCAAATAATCATTCGGGATGCTTTGATTGTCCGCCAAGCTTTTGATTTGCCCTTATTGGGTAGCGAAGACAACATTAGTGAGATACATTTCCAACGTGAAACGGGCTTCCAAGTCATTCTCCGCAATGGCACTACCATTTCACTCGGTTTCTACGATCCAAATACACGTGTTGAACGTCTTCGTAAGATGGTCTCCAAAGGTTTGGATTTGACAACACCTCAACGTATAGACTTAGATGCTGAAAAGGTGGCCATTGCAAAACCGCTGAATTAAGCCTTTTAAATCATCATTCCTTCCTAAAAATATACAATCTACCTACTCCCTTCCCTCCTAGGAGTCTCCCATGAGTTTCGAATTACTTGACAATGAAATACCACGTGCAAAAATTAGAGTAATTGGCATCGGTGGTGGCGGCGGAAATGCCGTGAACAGTATGATTCAACACGGTTTGACTGGCGTTGAATTTGCAGTCATCAATACCGATACACAAGACCTAGAACGTTCACTGACACCAAATCGTATACAACTCACCACAGATGGTGGTACTGGTACGAGTGGCCGTGGTTTGGGCACAGGTGGACGACCAGAATTGGGTCGTGACATCGCTTTGGAAAATCGCGAACTGCTCCGTTCTGTTCTAGAAGGTTCTGATATGGTTTTCTTGACAGCTGGCATGGGTGGTGGAACCGGGACGGGTGTAGCACCTGTTCTCGCAGAATTAGCTCGTGAAATGGGTATTTTAACCGTTGGTGTCGTGACACGTCCATTCCTATTTGAAGGAAATCGTCGACGTAAGACAGCTGAGCAAGGTGTCGAGACCATGAGACACTGTGTTGATACATTGATTGCAATATCCAATCAACGACTGTTGTCTGCTTTTCAAAATATCGCTCTCAAAGATGCCTTCACTGAAGTTGACACTGTACTCTATCAAGCCGTTCGTGGTGTATCAGACCTCATCAACATGTCCGGATACGTTAATGTAGACTTTGCAGATGTTCATTCTGTCATGGCCGGTAAAGGCATGGGTATTATGGGTGTTGGTATGGGCACAGGAGATCGTGCCGTCATCGAAGCAGCAGAATCCGCTGTGAACTCACCACTGTTGAACGAAATGAGTATGACAGGTGCGCGCAATATCCTTATCAATATTCGCGGAAGTGAATCTTTGGGTATCCATGCTGTCGACGAAGCAAATCGAGCCATCTCCGAAGCTGCAGATCCAGAAGCCAACATCATCATTGGACTCATCGAAGATCCAACAATGGGCAATACTGTTCAAATCACCGTCATTGCAACAGATTTCGAAGATGCTTCTCAAGAATACACAACAAACATTGAACGTAGAGTTGTTGGTAGTGCATTTACAGAAACACCAGATGATTCGAATTCGCCAAACAATCGTGTAGGCAAAAACAAAGCACCATTGTTGAACAATACAAACCGTAGCAACAGCTGGCTGATGGAAGAGTTCCATCTACCACGGTTCAGAAAATAACCACGTTATCAGAGTGCTGTCACAACACACAACCGTGGCATTCATTATACCATTACCATTGTACAAGAACATCTTCAATCCACCATAAACGTGTGGATTGAAGATTGTTTGCTTTAGGTATTGCCAAATATCATCGATTCGAACCAAAAAAATTCTCTTTAAAAAACAGCGGTAGAATCTACTTTACCCACAAGTTTTTCGAGGACGCAAAGCCAGTACCGTTCGACCATTGAGAGAAGTCTCAAAAGCTTCTACCTTACCCGTTTGGATCAGAATATCCAACAATTCTTGTCGTGGTGAACCCGGTGGTGGACAAGGCCCAGTGGGTTTCCATTTGTTCTCAAAATACCAGCGCGTAACCAACCCATCTCTACCATTGAAATAACTCCACGCTTCAACCAACTGTTGCAGTAAATCTTGAGCGACTTCAGTACTTTGCTGGGGTTCTTTCGATATTGCAAACTCTTGCAAGCCTGATCGTAAATCAATGATGTCATAGCAATGGACTCGCATAGATCTGGACAAGCAATGACCACCCCATGTAGCCACATAGACTGGTTTCCCAAAAGAATTGACTGCTTCTAAGGCCGGAACCAGATCTTCATCTCCACTGAATACCACTGCCGCATCAAACGTATCCCGAGCAGCCAGTTGCACCATCTCAGCAACCAATCGAGTATCAACTCGTTTTTCAACCTGATAACGCATGGTTGCTTGGCAATGGGGACAAGACGATTCTCGTTCTACGATGGGTTCTCTGCGTACAAAGAAACCACGCTTAATCTCCAATCCACCCAAGAAACGGTCCAATCCAGATTTTTCTGAAAATCCAGTATAATAATATGCGCCTGTCATTCGAGCACTGGGGTCTATTGAATTGACGACCCAATCTGCCAGTTTTTCATATTGAATTTCCCAACTTGTATACTGAGAACGCAAAGCACGATAGAAATTGTTGCCGTCAAAAAATAAAGCGATACGCATCGTAAACTCCAAAATATAAAATCATAAAAGTAAAATTAAAAGTAAAAGGTGCCTCTACCATGACACACCCCACCACAGATTTCAAGTACTGGCTAACAATTGTTGCTTTGCCACTCTTGTTCATAGGACTTGCCTGTTCCGTATCTGATACCTCAAACTCTGAATACCATTCAACAGACCAAACTGTGCAAATACAACAAACCCTCAAAGGATTTCAGCAACAAACCCTCGTTATTCAACAGTACGCACTGGAAATCGAAAGTCAAATTGACGAGGTCAGACGTGCCTCTCCAAAAGAAGAAACTGAAGAACTTTCAAAATTAAAAGCCCAATTTACAGAGTTGAAAAAACAACACACCTTACTAGAAGAGCACATGCAGACCTTGAGAAAGACCTTAACAGTATCCAATGACAATCTGTCCCTACCGTCATCGGCACCCTAATATTATCATTGAGTTCTCTGAGTTATCCTTCACTACAGGTTGATCACAGCCCTTGCTGCTTCATACTTTCCCGAATCTGCTGAGCCCATAGTGTAAAGTTGACATCTACAAAGCTGGATTCAACATCGACAATATCAGATACATACAGCATATTGTCAAAGGATTCAATCCTTGACGTGCCTTTCTCTTGTGTACAAAATTGCCATCCGTGAGACGTTTCAACTTTATCAACGGCCTTTCCCATGGAGGCCAATGTTGCAACTTCAATAGGAGTAGACACAGCTACAATGGTCAAAACATCCGAAGTACGACCTTCATGAAGGAAACATCCATGGATATCTGTCGCGCTGAGATTGACTTGGCTCGCCCGATTTGTCCACCACAACATTGAATCTGCCCCTCGTTCAAGATTCCACAATGCTCGTTTGAGATCTTCCTGATGAATCGATTGAATCCCTCTTGGGGGCATATAAATCTTTAACGTGTCTACTGAGCACCCGATCAGGGCTGCCATTAGAAGCATCATCACACATCGATTCAACAATAGTTGTGCTCTTTGAACCATCGAACGGTCTCTTCAATTGCATGATCAATTGGTTTTGGCTCTATTCCAAGTTCCCGAATCATTTTGGCTCCTGTACGAAAACGATTCTCACTCATTGATCGCAATACATGGGGATCCAATCCGGCAAATCGATGTGGATCAGCAGCGATCAATGGACCACCGATGGTTGCCAAAACAGTGGTACCAAGTTTGGGGATAGCAAACTGGGGTGGACGTTTACCCAAACAAGAGGCTGCTCGCTCAAGCAACTCCCTATATGTTAAATTATGGGCTCCGAGCAAATATCTCTGGCCTGG
>Ga0206130_10002234_pt1 | contig 27125 bp, 15 predicted proteins | sample Helgoland_Spring_9_FD_148637 | JGI IMG/M metagenome (GOLD analysis project Ga0206130, IMG submission 148637) | Pelagic subsurface seawater microbial communities from Kabeltonne, Helgoland, North Sea - Helgoland_Spring_Bloom_20160512_1 | ecosystem: Environmental > Aquatic > Marine > Epipelagic ...
AGTAGAGGACAATTAATCTTTTATCTATTATCTCAGAAAAAAAATAACTGAGTCTCATGAAAAAATTTTTAATCAATAAAATGGCACTTGTTGTGCTATTTATGGCTGCCATTGTTGGTTTGAATGCTCAAACTACATACAATGGTTCTGGTGCTGGTAGCCCAATTCCTCCGGGAGGGACCACACCAGGTACATCTACGTTCACTGTATCAGTTACGGAATCTGGTATTGTAGGAACTGATGTATCAATCGATCAACTTGACATTGAACTTACTCACACATGGATGGGTGATCTTGATGTTAAATTAATCGCTCCAGATGGCAATACTGAACTTATCCTTTGGGAAGGTCAATGTGGAAGTTCTGATAATGCAAATGTAACTCTTCAAGATGGTGCAGCTGGATTTACTTGTGGAACTCCTTCACTTGCACTTAACGGTACTTTCGAGCCAGAAGGTGGAACTTTTGCTAGTGCATTTGCTGGTGTTCAGGTTAATGGTACTTGGACACTAGAAATTGATGACACTGCATTCGGTGACTTTGGTAACATGACTGCATGGTCAATGACTGTTGGTGAAATCACTTGTTCAATCGAATGTCCTCAAGATATTGTTGTCAATAACGATCCTGGTAGTTGTGGAGCTAATATCACAGTACCTGCTGCAATTACAAATGGTTGTGATCCTGTATTTGCTACAGAGACAATCACTACTGGAAACCAGCCTTTAGTTTGGAGTGCAAATAACACTCTAGATAATACTCCTGTAACTCTATCAGGTGCAGTTGCTTCTATAGATGATGTTGTATTGGATGTCAAGTTTAACGGTGACTTTGGTTGGAGTACTGAGCGTTTCCAATTAAGAGGTCCTGATGCGTCAATTCTAATTCTTGTATTTGGTGCTTCTCCTGATTGTCAGGATGGACAGTTATTCTATACTGTTCCACAGGCAACTTGGAACGACTGGGTAACTACTTACGGATCAGATCTTATCTTTAAGTTGAACTTCGATGTTGATGTAAACAACTTCTGTGCGAATGCGTTCCTTAATGTATCTGCATCTATGGCAACTGGAACTTTTGCATACTTAAATAACTACAATAATACAGATGATGCATCTGATTATTACCCAGTAGGAACTACTGTTGTAACTTTTGATGCTGGTGTAGTTAACTGTGCTGTTAATATTACAGTTAATGATATGGAAGGTCCAACTTTCGATCCATGTCCAGCTGATATCGTTGTAGATCTTAATCCAGGTGAGTGTGCAGAGCTTGTAAACTATGAAGTTGCAGCTACTGACAACTGTGGTGATCTTGCTGTTTCTGGGAATGCAAACCTAGAATGGCCAACTGCTGTAGATTTTCCATTTGTTTGTTCAAATGCTTCTGCAGACGAAATCACTTACTTCAGACTCCTAAATTCAGGAAACTTTGGACTAAATGTTGACGGTGCTCTTGAGAGTGTTGATCTAGGTGTATGGTTGATGGACCAAGGTACTGAAATGCATATCGACGTATATGAGTTACCTATTGGTGTTGCTCCGTCATTTAACAATATGACTTTCTTAGGTTCAACAACTTATGTTGCTGCTACAACGCACAATGCTGAGATCATTAATATTCCAGTTGGAATAGATGTTTCTGCAGGTGCTAGAGTTGCTATTGGTGCAAGAGCTACTGGTACTCAGTTTGCTGGTGCTTCTGTTGGATTTGATCTTGCAGGTGAAACTGGAAATACATGGGTATTCGGTTGTGCTGCTACATTCCCTCCTCTTTCTAATGATTTGGTAAACTTAAATCAGTACAATTCAAGAGGTTTGATACTACAAGCAAACTTTGGAGCTCCTGGTGTAGCTATTGAGCAGACTGATAACTCTGGTTTGACTGCGGGTGATGAGTTCCCTATCGGTACTACTGTTCAGGAGTGGACAGGTACAGATCTTAACGGATTCGTAAATACTTGTACATTCAATGTAACAGTAAATGAATTTGCTAACGCTACTTCAGTAATGTCATGTAATGACAATGTACAGGTTTCTCTACCTGCTTCAGGTGTAGCTGTAGTTGGTGCTGATATGATCCTAGAAGGGGGTCCTTACGGATGTTATGATGATTACATTGTTTCTATCGATGGCGGTGGTAACACTGTTGATTGTTCTAACGTAGGTGAGACTCTACAAGTACTTGTAGCAGATGATAACTCTTCTAACTTTTGTTGGGGAACTGTTACAGTTGAGGATAAGATCGATCCAATCATTGAGTGTTCTGACTTTACAGTTGACTGTAACTACGACATCTCTGATCTAGAAGAAGGTACTGTTGTAACTAAAAATGTATCTAATGATTCAGGTGCTCAGCCATCATATGATGCTTCTTCAATTACTTTAGACTTTGAAGTAAATGGTGGACCATCTGCTGTTGTAAATGTTGTTACAACTGATATCAACATTTCTCACACTTGGGTTTCAGATTTAAATATCTCAATTACTTCACCTTCAGGTACTACTGCTACAGTATTCTCTGGTCAGTGTGGTACTGGTGATGATGTAGATGCATTCTTTGCGGATGCAAATGCAAATACACTAGCATGTAACGGTACTCCTGTTATTTCTGGTGACATTCAGCCTCAGTCTCCTTTTGCTGCTTTCATCGGAGAGTCTGCTTCTGGTACTTGGACTATGACTGTTGCGGATAACGCAGGTGGTGACCCAACTAATATTAATAACATCAACCTTACTGTAAACTACTCAGCTACTTACGCTGGTCCTGTAGTTACAGAAGCTTGTGAGCACAATGTTACTTTCGAAGAAGTTTCATCTACTGACGATTGTTCAGGTGATGTAGGTGCTATCGAGAGAACTTATATCGTAGAAGATGCATCTGGAAACACTGCATCTTGTTTACAAACAATTACTATCGCTCGTCCAAGTATGGGTGACCTTGTACTTCCTTCATCTTACGATGATCAGGATCTTGCTTCATTAGATTGTACTGGTGATTCTTGGGATCTAAACGAAGACGGATACCCTAACGTAGAAGAAACTGGTGTACCTACATTAAATGGTGAGCCATTCTTTAACGGTGGACCATGTGGATTTACTGCTTCTTACGAGGATCTAGAAATTGATCTTGCGTGTGAGTCTGCATTCAAAGTACGTCGTCAGTGGATAATTATCGACTGGTGTACAGGTGAAGAGGTTGAATACAACCAATACATCAAAGTTCTTGATACAACAGGTCCAGCAATTGACTGTCCTGCTGATATGGTAATTGATGTTACTTCTGGTAATCCTTTCAACCCTGATTATCAGTTCTGTTCAGGTAATGTAGTAGTTCCAGCTGTAGGTGTTTCTGCAGATGATTGTTCAGGTCTTGGTGAAGCTGAAACTCAGCTTTGGTCTGCTGACGGTACTGTACTACTTGACGTAATTAATACAAACGGTGGTATGTTTGCTGATGTTGAGATCGCATCTGACAATCCAGCATCTAACTTCAATGCACAGTATACTGTAAGACACGTTGTTTATGACAACTGTGGTAATGCAACTACATGTGAGTACTTCATCACAACTGTTGATAAAGTAGCTCCAACTGCAATTTGTATTGAAGTAACAACTACTTCTCTTAATACTCAAGGTTTAGCAGTAGTTCCTGCTGAAGACTTTGATAATGGTTCATATGACAACTGCGGTGATGTTTACTTCTACGTTCTTAGAAACGATGAGTTTACTCTACCTAATGGTGTTATGCTACCACAAGCAGCATGGAAGTTTGATACGGCAGTTGAATTCGATTGTGAAGATGTAGATGGTGACTTTATGGTTACTCTATTGGTTCTTGATTTTGAGCCAAGTGCATCATTCTTCGACAACAACGGTCTTCTTAACGGATGGGCATTAAATACTCCTGTATTTGCAGGTGGATACAACATGTGTATGGTTCAAATCACTGTTGAAGATAAGACTAATCCTTACATGAACTGTATTGACAATCAATCAATTGATTGTGACGTATACTATACTGATTTCGCTCCAGCACTAGATGCAGGTGATTGGTCAGTACTAGATGTATTTGGAACAGCAGTTTATGGTGACAACTGTGCTTACACGGAAACTTATGACGTAGCTACTGATGTAGATCAGTGTGGTGAAGGTACGATCGAACGTACTTGGACTGTAACTGATGCATCTGGAAACGGACCAGCATTATGTAAGCAGACAATTTCTATCTTCCACGTATCTGATTGGACGGTTTCATTCCCTGCAGATTTCGATCAGCCAGTAAATGCTGACTGTAACTATGAGGATATCGATTTCGGTTCTCCAGTAATTTCTAATGATGCTTGTGAGATGATTGCAGTTTCACCATCGGATACTCAGTTTGATGTACCTGGTCAGGATGCTTGTTTCAAGATCTTCCGTGAGTGGACAGTAATCAACTGGTGTACATATGATGCAGTTAACTCTACGGAGCAAGTTGCAACTCTTGCAAACTTTGATTATGACCTTACAGGTTCTGATTTCATGACTTATACTCAAGTTATCAAAGTTAAGGATGATGTTGCTCCAACAGTATCAACTGAAGCTTACACAACTCAGGTATCAGCTACATCTTGTTTCGCTACATTTGCTCAATCTGGTATTGATGCTATTTCAATCGAAGATGGTTGTGATACAGATGCATACGTTATCACTGTAAACTACGGTGGTTTGGAAGCATACTTGTTTAACGGAAACTTCGTAGACGTACCAGCAGGAGAATATACAGTAACATTTGCTGTATCTGATCCATGTGGAAACGTAGGAACTGCAATCAAAACAGTAACAGTAGAGGAGAAAGCTCCAACTGCTTTCTGTACGGATGAATTAGTTATTGATTTGATGACAACTGGAATGGCAGAGGTTAATGCTGTAGATTTCGACTTTGCATCTTCAGATAACTGTACATCTGCTGCTGATCTTTCTTTCGCATTCTCTTCTGACATCAACAATACAGTAATGACTGTAACTTGTGATGAGCTAGGAGCTAATGCAGTAGAAATGTGGGTATTTGATGCTGACGGTTTGACTGATTTCTGTGCGGTAACACTTACAGTACAAAATAACAACGGAGCAGATTGTGGAACAGGATCACTAGTTGTATCTGGTGCGATCAATACTGAAAATACGGATGCAGTTGCAGATGTAGAAGTAGAGATCAATGGCGGACTATTCGCTACATCAACAGATAATGACGGTCTATTCACATTTGATCTTACACAAGGTGGTGACTACACAGTAGCTCCATCATACGATGAAGGTATCGAGAATGGTGTAACTACATTCGATATCGTTAAGATTACACAACATATCTTAGGTATTCAGGAATTGAATTCAGCGTATAAAGTAATCGCTGCAGATGCAAACAACTCTGCTTCTGTAACGACACTTGATATCGTATCAATCCGTAAGGTGATTCTTCAGATTGACGAGTCATTCCCGAATAATACATCATGGAGATTTGTAGATGCAGCATACACATTTGCTGACGCTATGAACCCATGGGGATTTGCAGAGGTAGTTAACTTCAACAACCTTGATTCAGACGCATTAACTACAGACTTCGTTGCTGTTAAAGTTGGTGATGTTACAGGTGATGCACAGACTTCATTCGGATCTGCTCAAGACAGAACAATGAACGGTGTATTCGGAATCAATGCTAAAGAAGTAGCAATGACTGCTGGAAACACATATGATGTTACATTCACAGCTGATGCAGCAGTAGAAGGCTTCCAGTTCACTATGAACTTTGATGCTAAGAAAGTTGCATTTGTAGGAATGACTGATGGTGTTGCTACAGCGAAAAACTTCGGATTTACTAAATTGAATGAAGGAGCAATCACTGCATCATGGAATGCAGAAGCTGCTTATGATTTCGCTGGTACTGAAGTATTCACTGTAAGCTTTACAGCACTTGCTGATGTAAACCTAAGTGATGCAGTAAGCATCAACTCAAGATTTACGGCTGCTGAAGCATACGCGGCAGGAGACCTACAGGATGTTGCTTTGACATTCTCTGGTGCTGCAGCGAACAACTATGCACTATACCAAAATACACCAAACCCATTCAAGGGTGAGACTGTAATCGCATTCGAACTTGCACAAGCAGGTGAAGCTGTAGTTACAATCATGGATGTAAACGGTAAAGTAGTTCGTACAATCAACGGTGATTTCGCAAAAGGATTCAACAATGTAACAGTTAAGGATATCAACACAACTGGTGTTCTTTACTACACATTAGAGTCTGGTGACTTCACAGCTACTAAGAAGATGATCATCATCGAATAATATATTGGTAGTTTATCAGCGGGATATTCCCGCTGATTTTCCTCCAATTTTGCTTTTTTAAAAGCGATTGGATTTTACCCGGATCCGAAAGATTTAAATCGGTTTTTGGGATGCCTTCAAGCTCTAAGCTTGAGGGCTTTTTTTATATGCTATTGCAATATCAGCAGCTAGTCGGGCATTATTAAGTACAAGTTGGATATTTGCTTTTAAGCTCAATCCTTTTGTTTGCTTTTCAATATAATCCAGCATAAATGGTGTGATGTCTTTACCGACTATTTCCCTTTCTTTCATCTCAGATAAGCCATTTTTTATATGATCTTCAATAAGGCCATAATCAGCTTCATATTTAGATGGAATAGGGTTAGCAATAACTACACCTCCTTTTAACTTTAGTCCCCATTTGATTCTTAAGAAATCTGCCACTTCATCTGGAGAATTTACTGTTTGCGTTAAATTAAGGCCAGATTTAGAGTTGAAGAAAGCAGGGAATTCGGATGTTTTATAGCCAAGTACAGGCACTCCATTGGTTTCAAGATATTCTAAAGTCATACTCAAGTCTAGGATAGACTTTGCTCCTGCACAAACCACAGCAACATTTGTCATTGACAACTCCTGCAGATCTGCAGATATATCCATAGTTTTTTCTGCTCCACGATGCACTCCACCTATACCTCCAGTAGCAAAAACAGGTATTTTTGCCAGCGCTGCTATTATCATAGTAGCTGCAACTGTTGTTGTTCCTATTTTACCGTTTAGCATTATCTCTGGAATATCTCTTCTGCTACATTTAACACAGCTTATGCCTTCTTTCGCAACTCGCTCAATCTGCTCATTGCTAAGACCTATGCAAATCTTTGAATCTATAATGGCAATGGTGGCAGGGATGGCACCTTGATCGCGAACTTCTTTTTCTACCATACATGCCGTTTCAAAATTTTGGGGATAGGGCATACCATGAGATATAATAGTCGATTCAAGTGCAACAACCGGTTTGTTTTGATCTAAGGCATGTTGTACTTCTGAAGATATATTTAAATAGGATTGCATGTACATTGTATTATGATTTCTATATTATCCCGTAAATTAAAGATTTAAATTCAATTCAGACAAAACGATCAATTTATGTCAAAGGCAAAAATATATGGAATGATACATTTGGGTGCACTACCTGGTACACCCAAGCATTCAAGTTCTATTTCGGATATCTGTGCTAAGGCATTATCAGAGGCAGCAATATATCATGCTAATGGTTTACATGGGATTATCATTGAAAACATGCATGACGTACCCTATTTAAATCGTTCGGTCGGACCAGAGATCACTACTGTAATGACAGTTGTTGCCCTTGAATTAAGAAAGCTATATCCAAGTTGGACTATTGGGATTCAGGTTCTTGCTGGTGCAAACAAAGAAGCATTAGCAATTGCACATGCTTGTTCCTTAGATTTTATTCGAGCAGAAGGGTTTGTCTTTGGGCATATTGCTGATGAGGGTTTAATGAATGCTGATGCAGCTGATCTTCTAAGATATCGTAAGCTAATTGGAGCAGAAGATGTACTTGTCTACTGCGATATTAAAAAGAAACATGCGGCACATGCTATTACAAATGACTTAGGAATTGGAGATATTGCTAAGGCAGCTGCTTTTTTCCTAGCAGATGGATTAATAGTTACAGGAACTTCCACAGGTGAGAAAGCGGCTATAGAGGATCTTCAAACTTTAAGATCAATAGATAGTGGACTTCCGATATTTGTTGGTTCGGGCGTTGATACAAGAAATTTAGAGGATTACATATTTTTAGCAGATGCATTAATTGTGGGCTCTTCTTTTAAGGAAGACGGTTATTGGACTAAGCCATTAGATTCAAGTAGGATAGGAAGTTTTATGGAGCGATTTAATGAATTATAAGTTTTTGTATACTCTTAGATCCATTTAATTCATAGACTACAAAGTATATTCCACTCTTAAGCTGCTCAATATTTAGAATCAAACGATCTTCTGTAAGTTCTTCATGGAAATATTCCGTTCCATTTATATCCAAAATCGAAAGTATACCCAACGGTTTAAGATTTTCTATCCTTAAGTTTTCTGTTGCTGGGTTTGGATAAATACTCCAATCTATTTTTGAATTTATTTGCTTTAAGTCTGTAATAAATATTGTTTCCTGAATGGTATCAGAAACACATTCATTTGAAGCGATGAATAAAACATCAATGGAGGTTTCTAGTTCTCCAAGAAACGTAAAATCCTCCTCTGTAGATAGGAGTTGACCGTCAATGATCCACTGATAACTTTCTGCATTAATTGAATTGTTAGAAAAATTGATCTGCCCATTTGTTTGGGTGTAATCATAAGAGGAGACAACTGTCCAATCAACCATTGTATTCAGGAGTTCTATTGATTTACCCATACTATGATTGATAAAAGTACCTGAAAACGTTTCTTCAATAAATGATGCTCGTACTACAAAAGATTGAGGTGTATTAAATTCAAGGCATTCCAGTGTATAGTTTAATTGATTAGCATCCACTGTCCCTATTGGAATAAGTTGGTAATCGACCAATTCATAAATATGGTAGGCGAGTACATTTTCTTCTGGATAGGGTTCCCATGTTATGGAGCCAGTTCCGTCCGTATAACTAACTTGAATGACATCTAAAGGAGCTGCAGGAAACGCCTCCAAAGATGGATCTCCTAATAAACTAATATGTACGCCTTTACTTGCTATTCCTGAGTTATAATTTAAAGAGATATTATTTTGAATGTTTACTAAGGATCTACCTATTGGGAATCCTAATCCCATACTGTGAATTTGCCAGTTTGGTCTTCCTGCCCAAAGACTTGCTAGTGAATTTCCTTTAAGCAATGAAGCCATCAATAGATTATCTGGACTGTCCCAATCAGCAAAATAACTACCATATAAGATGGTTACAATACTGCTTAGTGAGTCGGACTTTAGGTCTTCTGTGCTTATTACATTTTCACAATTATCAAAGCTTCCTATCCCGTTTGCATAGGACAAGAAATAACTATTGTTCAATAGACTTGCCCTATATGGCCCCTCCTGGATATTATCAATCCCCACCAGAGGACCTGCATTCTTCCATGCATTTTGAGCATAAGCTTCTACATAGTCAGATAGCTCATCTTGCAAGATGCATCCGTTTTCGGGGTAAAATTCAGCATGTTTAAATTGGTGTAATTTATTTAAATAAGCTGCAGTCCAATTTATATACTCTGTTTCTGATTCTGTTAGATTTGAAAAGTCCAATCTACCTACGGGTATTTCCACATCATTTGGGAATTCTGATTGATCGAATTTTCCATCATTCGGTATGTTATGGTTCCGTTCATCATTTAATATGTTAAATACAATATTATCGGTCCATATTCCGTCGAGTTCTCCATAGTATCCATCGCAGGGCCAAGCACCTTTGTGCTGAGGAATTCCGTCGGGATTTATATTCCCAGAATAAGGAACAGCAACATCTCCAATCATGAGAATCATGTCATTCAATGGATTGTCAATATTTGTATTGATTAGTTCCTTGATATCAAAATGCGTAGTTTCTGGGCTCACAGGGAATACCTCAGTTCTCCAACCATTTAAGGCCATATCCATTCGATATTGGTCGATTTCTTCCACAAGACTTATAGAGAGTAAATCGTCAACAAAAAGGAGCATTTTTCCCTTGAATTCAAAACCTTCGAATTGGACAGATGAGCAGATGTAACCATAGGCAGTTCCGAATATGGTTTCTTTCTCTATTTTATATTCATAGACATTGTTCCCAAGAACTAGAATATCGTAATATGAATTGCTGTTTAGCGGAAGCTCTGCAATTGAAGTTCCCCATTCTTTTTCACCAAAATTACGCCTGAATACTTTGTACCCCTGACTTGTAAAGTCTAGATTCCAATGTAGTTCGATTGCAGGCGGATTATTCTGTGTTTCTGCTTCCAATAATACTGACTTCTTAAAGGAAAGTGTTTGACTAACTGCCTGTATGCTGAACATACAGATAAGAGTTAGAAACAAGATTTTTCCTAAGAATTTCATATTGGATAGCCTGGATTTTATCAATTTTACTCAATAATAAATATACTAAAACCTTTTGGTTATCGCATCAAGGTTATACTACCTTCATAACGTCTAACCTTCCCATCTGTAAAGTATACTAAAAAATGATAACTATAAACGCCAGAAGGTGACAGATTTCCATTAAAACGACCGTTCCAGCCATTTTGTTGACTATTTTTAAGAACGTCGGCATTTTGATAGACCATATTACCCCATCTATCGTAAACGATTAGGTTGGATATACTGACAACATCTATACCTCCCTGTATATAGAAATAATCGTTTTCACCATCGAAGTTTGGTGTGAAAATGTTTGGAACATAGACATTCCTTCTCTTACCTATGTTGATATCATAATTATCCCTTGCTTTACATCCTGCTTCATTCGTAATAGTAGCACTAATTTGGTAGGGGAGTATTGGTGTAACTGTAATGTCCAAGCATCCTGAGCAATTAATAGAATCTGCTGGATACCATTCTATTGAAAATATGTCTTGATTGCTTTCTGCGCTAATATTTATGGATTCTCCAATATTGATTTCTTCTTCATTCCCAAGGTCAAGAATTAGAAGATCTGGATTTTCGACAAAAACCTTTTGGGTGATAATACATCCATTATCATCAATAAGAAATATCATTAGACTATCTGTTGATGGACTGACATTTTCAAACAGAGGAGAGCTACTCACAGTAGATCCACTATCTATAGAGTAAAGGTATGGCATGTTACCTCCTGAAACTTCATTGATTTCTATTATGCCTGTTGTGTCGTTATGACAGAGTGGATCTATTATATCAACATTCATGTCAAGTTCTATCATCTCAATACTAAATACCTTATCTGCTTGGCAATTTAATTCGTCTGTAACTGTAACTGAATAATTACCTCCTTGGGTGAAAACTGCACTTTGTTGTATGCTACCATTGGACCATTTGTACTTTAAAAATTCGTCAACAAATAAGGTAGTGGTCGGTGTGTTATCGTTACAGATAAAAGGGTCGCCATAAATTTCAAAATTGGCTAGATTACTAACTTTAATATTTGTTGCTATTGTGCTGTCACATCCTTGTTCATTTGTAAAGATTTCGTACAGAATAGTATCTGATTCATAGGAAATACCGTTGTAGGTATCTCCAACACAGAGGATGATTTCTTCATTGACCAAAGTGCTATCTTCAACTATTATCGATAGGATCAAAATACTGTCGCATCCTAAAAATGAACTTAGGGTATCAAAGTATATACCTTCTTCAGATAGAAACGTACCATTCCATTCAACTTCCTCACTTGGACAAATATTTTCAGTTAATACAGTAGGTAGGCTATTCTCTATCTGGAGTGTTAGATCTACAATACTATCACAGCCATTAAAGGCAGTCAAAGTGTCTGTAAAAAATATATCTACATTAAAGGAGTCTGTTCCTATGTAGTAATATTCCCCTGGACATATAACAGCAGAAATAGGGAAGGGGCCTGTATCAAAAACATCTAATGTGAATGTTTCACTTATTGCAAAACAATCACTGCTTGGAATTCCATTAAATTCATTGTAGGCTGTATTAACCCTATATATTGCACCTTCTTCAGCATTTACCAGTAACTCATCACTTGAAGCTCCTGAAATTAAGGACCATGAATTTCCTCCATCAAGACTTTTCTCCCATTTGAAGAAAAAATCATTCGTCAGGCCATTAGAGATATTGGCGTTAATTGTGATTAATTCATTTTCACATGCACTTGAAGGTCCGGAAAGAATAATCTCTGGTCCACAGAATTGTGTTGAGATATTATCTAATGCAAAATCATTTCCTATTAGTGAGGAGCCTTTTAGTCTTAGGCTTATTTTTAAGTTGTTTTGGAAATTGTTTCCTAGGAAATTAAAACTAAAACTATGCCATTGGCCATCATTGAGGATGGGGCCTGTTGAAAATGGAGCACTAATTACTTTTATAAGTTCTTCTGACTCACCTATCGAAGACAATACAAGCTCTATTTCAGGGAGTGCAACTTCTTCTGGATTTGCTGGATTGTTAGGTGCATAAAGATCATTTGCAAGGTTAAGAACATCGAAACTTATTGTATGTATTAGGTCTCCGCAGAAACCTAGTACTTGTTCGCTCCAAATTATTTCATTTGTAGTTCCTCCATTAACCAGTTGGAAGTATCCATCTGGTTCATTGTTCTGGTTGGATATGTTTGTCAACCAGCAGATTTCAGCACTGTTTCCAAAACATGGACTGCCCTGCCATTCATTTGCTACCGTGAATTCTCCTTCTTCAAGAAATCCATCATCGGCATAGACTAATGAGTTTTCTAGTAAGTTCATAAATGGAGCAAATTGTTGTAGGCCCGAACCAAAGTCTCCATTTGGAATAATATTATTTCCTAGTGAACCAGAGCAGGAGACACCTGGATTACTTATAGGTGTATTGAAACAATTATCGGGGTCATCAAAAGTTAATACCAAAGCCTGAGAAACGAAGGAACAACTCTCGCTATTTAAACCATTTAAACTTGTATTTACAAGAACACGCACTATTGTGTTGTAGGGTAAGTTGTTGATTGAGAAGCTATTTAGGTTGGTAGGTAAACCACTGTTAGTCCAACTAAGTCCGCCATCTAGACTAGTTTGAAGTTGATAGAAAAGAGTTGCTCCTGGGTTAGGAGTTACTGTTGCGCTTAGATTAAGATTGTCTCCTGGGCAATAGGGAGCATTTGTTAGTTCGGTCAACAACACATCAGATCCACAAAGATTAGCTGTTACATTGTCAATAGCAAAATCATTTCCATTGATGGCTCCTGTATAGTTAAATAAACTAATCTCGATACTGCTTACACCATTTGGAACAATATAGTTTGCGCCTAATGTAATCCACCCTGTTTCTTTCCCTATAACTTGGGCAGGAACAATAGGGTTACCATTTACTCTTAATTCTAGGTTTGGATCCGAATAATTTATGGTTGATCCTTTTACCATATTAATAACATCAAGTCCAATATAATATTCTGATCCTTCACAAACATCAAGGGTGTAAGAATAGGTCTTTATTGCACTTAAATATCCATTAATTAACATCATGTAACCTTCCGGATCTGTTGAGTTATCACCGATTTCAATCCAATTTAAGTTGGATCCTGCAGTTGAGTTTATCAAGGTATATTTTGCAGTACTTGGTGATGGACCAAAATTGTAAGTCAGCAAGGTGTTGATGGCTGGCACAGGAATTGACGGATATGTTTGATTTTGTCCAGAACCAAAATCTCCATTAGTGATTAGATTTGAGGCATTGGGGTTTGGACAAGTTGCGTTCATCATTCCTGTAGACATCGCTATGCATAGGGGAATTAGAAATAAAGGGGTGATAATTCTTATCATGATTCAATAATTGAATTGGGATTAATGTTATTTTGCGTATACGCAAGTAATAACCTCTGAAGAAGGTAGACTTTTGAAGCGGTAGATATTAGATAGAATAATGATATATATGTTAAGCGCTAAATTACAATAATGTTTAGAAAATTTGGAATATTATTAGTATTGATTACTCTTTTTTTGCCCATATTCGGACAAAACTTCATAGAGGTTAAGGATTTAAATTTTTTTAATCAAGATGGGGTCTATAATTTCATAGGGACAAATTATTGGTATGGACTTTATCTGGGTGCCACGGAGGAGGGTCAAGAGCGTCTTTTGAATGAGTTGGATCAATTACAAGCTAGGGGTGTGAACAACCTAAGAATCATGGCTGCATTTGAAGGGACAGAAGTAGACAAATGGCGAGTAGCGCCAGGTATTCAAACGGCTCCTTATACCTATGATGAACAGCTACTAAAAGGCCTTGATTTCCTCTTGGAGGAGATGGGTAAACGAGATATGAAAGCAGTTCTTGTATTGAACAACTTCTGGTTATGGTCAGGAGGGATGGCTCAATATGTGAATTGGGTAGATGGCTCTGATATTCCTACACCGACCCCCTTCGATGGAACAGCCTATCCAGCCTATACAAAATACACAGCCAGCTTTTATTCGAATCCCAAGGCAGTTCGCATATTCAATGCATATGTGAAACATCTTATCGGTAGGGAGAATACCATTAATGGTAAATCATATATTGATGATCCAGTTATTATGTCTTGGCAGCTTGCTAATGAACCAAGGGGTATGAATAATGTGAGCGCTTATAAAAATTGGCTAACAGAAACGGCAGCTTTGATTAAAAGCCTTGATCCTAATCATTTGGTGTCTATAGGGAGTGAAGGGAATACATCTACGCCATTACCTAATGGTTTAGACTTTTTTAATGATCATGATTTAAAGGATATAGATTATTGCACCTTTCATCTTTGGGTTCAAAACTGGTCATGGTTCGACCCTCTTAATGCAAAAAAGACCTACCCTAAAGCTATCAAAGAGGCAAAGCGATATATTAAGAAGCATAACAAACAGGCTGTAAAACTCAATAAGCCTCTAGTACTTGAAGAGTTTGGGATTTCAAGAGATTTAAACGACCATAATTGGGAAGCCAATACTAATTATCGAGATAAGTATTTTGCGTTTATATTTGATTCTTGTTTGAAATCTGTGAAAAAACAAAAGGCTTTGGTTGGATGTAACTTCTGGGCATATGGAGGAAGTGGCCGACCTTCTACTCCCAAGTCTGTGTGGTATCCTGGGGATGATTTGATCGGAGATCCTCCGCACGAATTTCAAGGCTGGTATTCTGTATATGATATAGATAAATCAACACTCGATCTAATACAATCGTATTCAAGACGTATCAAACAAAGTGTGAAGTAATATGAAGATTGGTCAAAAAAACTATACAACAATCTGGGAGTTGGATGAATCAGTAATTCAGATCATAGATCAGCGCAGTCTGCCTCATAAATTTATTATAGAAGATTTACTCAGTACTTCAGATTTCGAAGTTGCAATTCGCGAAATGCATGTACGTGGTGCTCCTTTGATTGGCGCTACCGCTGCTTACGGAATTTATATAGCTTGTAAAGAAGCCGCTTTGAGTTCTGATTTTAATTCCTACCTTTTTGAAGCTGCAGAGCGCCTTAAGGCAACTCGACCTACAGCGGTTGATTTATTTAATTTAGTTGATCGGTGCCTTCAGAGAATTGAGGCGGGGCAGGATGCCAAAGAAAAGACAACTATTGCCCTAGCAGAAGCTCGACTGATCAGTAAAGAAATCAGAGCTCATTGTTATAATATAGGCCTGCATGGGGTTTCTATCATAGAATCCCTATATGAACAAAAAGGTGAGACAATCAACATACTTACTCATTGTAATGCGGGATGGTTGGCCACAGTTGACTATGGAACCGCAACTGCACCAATATATGAAGCCTTCAAGCGAGGAATCCCGATTCATGTGTGGGTCGATGAGACCAGACCTCGAAATCAAGGCGCAAGACTCACCGCTTATGAACTTGGACAGGAAGGAATTCCTCATACAATTATTGCAGATAATACGGGTGGGCTTCTTATGCAAAAGCAACTAGTAGATCTTGTTATCGTAGGATCTGATCGTACTACAAGAACTGGTGATGTTGCTAATAAGATAGGGACTTACTTGAAAGCCTTGGCTGCATATGATAACAATATTCCTTTCTATGCTGCACTGCCAGAGTCATCTTTCGATTGGCAAATTCGGGATGGCGTTAAGGAGATTCCAATAGAAGAAAGATCAGCTGATGAGGTTCGTTATATTCAAGGTCTTGATGACGCTGGTGTTTTACAAAACGTATTAATCTGTCCGGCAGATAGTTCGGCTCTGAATTTTGGGTTTGATGTAACCCCCTCCAAATATGTAAGTGGTATAATCACAGAACGTGGAGTTTGTAAAGCAGAAGAAGCTTCTATTTTACAGCTATATCCAGAAAAGGCAGAAATATGATTGATGAAGGATATATTAAATTCAATGCAGACTGGAAGGAAACTGCTGCTTTTGAGGATACTTTGTTGACAGACCTTATAGCCGTCAGACAGTTAGTTTATGAACAGGGGTTTATTGGCGTTTATCCGGATGAAATAGGCTTTGGAAATATTTCAATGCGCTTAAAAACATGGGAGGAGTTTTACATTTCTGGTTCGAAGACAGGAGCTATTCCTATCATGGATAGTAAGCATATAGCAAAAGTTACGGAGGTTCAGGTCCATAATAACTGTTTAAGCTGCATAGGTCCAGTTATTGCTTCCTCTGAGTCTATGACACATGCTTCAGTGTATAGGGCAAATCCAACTATTGGCGCAGTAATCCATATTCACAGTAAAGTACTTTGGGATAGGCACAAATTTAAATTGCCTACAACTTCAGCAGATACACCATACGGCACAGTAGAAATGGCAGCAGAGGTTTTTGACCTAGTCTGTAATACAGGTGAGCAAGGAATACTTGTCATGGCCGGTCATGAAGAAGGATTAATCATATACGGCAAAGATCTTTATACAACTTACCAATTACTTCAGACTATTGTTTGATATATAGAACCACCATCTTATTAATAAATCAGTATGAAAACAACAAAAATTTCCTCCTTATTTAGCTTGCTATTCATTATCTGTTCGATGCAATTGAATGGGCAGTATCCGAATTTGAATGTAGAACCCTATTTAATGCAAAGCGTTCCCAAAAATGTACTACAGTTTTTGAATGACAATGTACGTTATGCAAAAGCCATTTCTTCTAAGTATAATGTGCCGACTGATTTCCTTCTTTGTGTTGCTGGCTTAGAAACGGGTTGGGGAAGCAGTGAGTTAAGTGTTGAGGCAAATAATTTTTTCGGTATCAAAAACCTACTCAATGATGGACCCTCTTACTGTGTTTGGCACAGTGATTATGTAGAAGGCAAGGGAATGGTCGAGGCCTATGATTGTTTTAAGAAATACAGTTCACCATTGATGAGTTTTTTGGATTATATGGAGCACTTGTATTCGAAGGCTTGTTATGTAGAAATGCAGCAGATTTATGCACCAAGTTTTGACGATTGGACTACTATTGTCTCAAAATGTGGATATGCTACAGATCCTGCTTATGGCAATAAGTTGAAGGAAATAAAGCGGAAGTATTATTTTTCAGTACTATTGGATTTATAGTTTTTTTGCAAACTAATGACGATAATCCTGCTGGACTTTTTCATTTTTACAAAAAAATATAAAACGTGCGATTGATTTTAATACTTTGCTGTTTCCTGTCTTTTAATTTGTTGGCTAACAATGGATTGATTGTGGGTGAAGTTCGGAATGAACTTACAAACGAACCCATTGAATTTGCTACAATTTATATTCAGGGTACTGGGCTTGGAACAACGACAGATTCCTTAGGGATGTTCCGCATAGAATTAGAAGCGGGCGTTTATAATCTTGAGATTGCATATCTAGGCTTTGAGACTACTGTTCTGTATAGTAAGCCAGTCAGTTCAGCGCAGCCAAATTACTTACAGATAACATTAAATCCTGCCCTGACTCAACTTGAAGAAGTTAAGGTATTAGGTAAAAAGAATGCTGTAAGTCCAATATATTCAGACCAGATTAGTGCTTTTGAGATTGTAACTTTACCAGGAGCTACAATGGATTTGTCCAAGTATGTTAAGGCATTGCCAGGGGTTAGCCCAAAAGTTTCCTTTGGCTACAGTATGATTGTGCGTGGCGGAGCTTCTAATGAGAATAGATTTTTTCTGGATGATATTGAAATACCTTCGATAACGCACTTTGCTGTCCAAGGTAATAATGGCGGGCCGAATGGGGTCTTAAATACTCGAGTATTAGAATCTGCGGAGTTATTTACGGACGGCATGCCACTTAATCGTTCAAATGCACTAAGCTCTGTCTTGGAGGTTAAATCTCGATTAGGAAGTAAGGAAAAGTTCAGTGGTAACTTTACTTTAGGAGCCACAGATTGGGGCTTTGTGTTAGAAGGGCCTATGGGCAAAAAATCTTCTTATGTTTTTTCTGCCAGGGAATCATTCTCTCAGCATATGCTTAAAGCACTTGGGATTCCAGTGATTCCTTTTTACTCGGATGTTTATTATGCGCAAAAAATTAACCTTAATCCTAAGACCGAGATTAATTTCTTAGCATTAGGGGTTTACGATAAATATACGCTCAATCTAGATGCAGAGCCTTCTCCGTCTTTGATGTACAATATAGGATACATCCCAGAAGGCAAACAACTTGCATTTACGACAGGTGTGTCCATAAAGCGTTTTCATGAGTCTGGACATAGCAAGTTTGTTTTAAGCCGAAATTACTTTAATAATCGAGCGGATAAGTTTTATGGAAATAGCTATGAAGAAGTAGATCGATTACTTCAATATCACTCAATAGAGGCTGCAACAAAGGCACGCTATGAACGAAAATTTATTTCTGGAAATAGAAAGATTGATTATGGTCTTGAATGGTCAAATGAGCATATTCATACAATAAATAAAAGTCCGTCTCTTTTATCGGATCTTTCTATTTATACGAAAGACTATGATGCAGATCTAAGATACCAGCGCTTTGGGATGTTTTACAATACTGAATTTATTGTTGGGGAAGAAAAGGATTGGGTGTTTGATTTAGGTCTTCGCACAGATGCCTCTACGTTTAACAAGTCTATGCGTAATCCTTTAAATCAGATTGCTCCAAGAATAGGGCTCAAGCATATACTATCAGAGAAGCTGGATTATAATATCAATATTGGACGCTATACTCAATTGCCTTCTAACATCGTACTTTCTTATTCTGAATCGGATTCATTTGTAAACAGGTCTTCACTTAAAACAATAAAGTCAGATCAACTAAGCACAAGTATCCGATATTCAAATTCAAAGAATTTTCAAAGTAGGTTTAGTTTGTTTTATAAGTCATACTCAGACTATCCTATGTTATTGGATGATGGTATTTCTTTGGCTAATGCCAATGCTAATTACGTTGTTGTTGGTGATCAGGGTGCTAATTCCGATTCTAAGGGCCGAGCATTTGGGGCGGAAGTTTTTGCTAAGCAAAAATTTACTGGAGGATGGTCTTATTTAATATCAGCTTCATATGTACGCTCAATGTTTACCAATGCAGATGGTATTTATACTTCGTCTGCCTGGGATAATAGAGTCTTTTCAACGATGAATTTATCAAAACGATTTAAGAGTAACTGGACTATTGCTGCAAAGTGGAGTTTGGCAGGTGGAAACCCTTACACTCCATATAATATGGCCTTATCGTCTTCTCAAGAGTATTGGACTGTTTTTCAGAGAGGTATTCATGATTATTCAGCAATCAATGAAGCACGGTTACCTTTCTTTCACCAACTCGATATTCGAATAGATAGGCAATTCAATTTTAAGAAATGGGCCTTCACTTTTTATATTGATATACAAAACGCATATAAGTCAAACATAAGTCAGATACCGTATTTGTCTGTAATTTATGATGAGCAAAATTGGACTCCAAGGGCTGACCCTATTGATCCTTCTAGGTATCTCATGGAGCAGTTACCATCAGATTCTGGGAGAATACTTCCAAGTATTGGATTATTTTTTGATTTTTAATTTGCTTAAAAAAGAAAAATCCCATTATTTGTAGAATAATAAATCAGTATAAATTTTGGATGCTTTAATTGTGAGAATCCAAAAAGATTTATTTAATATTAGCTTATGAATATGAAAGTACGTTTGATCTAATAAACCTTAATCATGGAGAACAAAATTGTTATCGGCAAAGGTCTGGGAAGAATTCAATTTGGGTTGGATCGAGATGATGTCATTGAACTTCTAGGTGCGCCTACCGAAAAGGAATTAGAAAAAGACGAATTTGGTGAATCAGAATCATGGCATTTTGATCACTTAGATCTGTCTTTACTTTTTGATGGTAATAATTATTGGCAGCTGGTCTCAATATCCGTTACTTCAGATGCATATTCATTTTGTGGTATCCACCCAATTGGGATGGATAAAGATGACTTTATCAAACATATGCATACCTTGGATATGGAGGTTGAAAGTTTAGAGTTTATGAAGAGTGAAGGCGAGACATTCCAAGAATTATTATCAATGGAAGAGGAAGCTTTAGATATTTGGGTAGACAATGGGATAATCTCAGAATTACAATGGGGAGGCGTATATGATGAAGAGGATAGCATGGATTGGTAATGTAGATGACATAAAATATTATTTTTAGTATATAAAAAATGTTAAAACTGTTAAAAGTTTACTCTTTCCCGAGTAAACTTTTTTTCTTGTTGCTGTGATTGGAATATAATCCCGTGGCTGCAAGTATCCAAAAACAATTCTAGCAGCCACTTTTTTATTTTACTTGCTCCGAACAAAAAAACTGAAACCAAAGTTAAACATTATATTAATTAACATATAATGTCACATCAATGAAAAACAGTCTCAGTTTCATATCGTTATTTCTGTTTTCTATTTCATTTTCATCTGTTTATTCTCAAGTTTCTTTTGATATCCAAGGCGGTATATCGAATACGAATATATTATCTGATAAAAATCAGAATGCTAATTTTAGGACTGATTTGAATACTTATGCAGGTACATCTCTTCGATTTGTAGCTGATAATCAGATTAATTTTCAATTAGATTTTCTATATGAAAAAAAAGGAGCCAACTATGTTGATGATCAGTATCAAAGCATTTTCGGATTACAATATCTAAGTTTGAGTCCCATCGTGAACATTGAACTTTCTAAGTCTTTAGATATATTTATAGGGCCATATTTTTCCTATCGCTTAAGGGAAAATCATGAAGTCAATGGTGTTGAAATAGTATTGGATCGCTTTGATTACTTAACGCATTCTGATGATATGGGGCTTCGATCAGGATTTAAGTTTAAATTTGATCAATTCTTTTTTCAAATGTGTTATTCATTTGGATTAAAGGATATTCGAAGCTTTAACTTCGACTCACCATTTGAAGGGCCTGTTTTTCCAGAAGGACTATATAATAAAAGTTTCTCCCTTGGACTTGGCTTTACATTCACTAAATAAGTACGTAGTAATTTTGCGCAGATAGGCTTTAGTTTTGTTAAAAAATTAATCCTATGAATCAAGATTTAATTGTTGACAAGGAGCATACTCCTGTGTCTTCAGCTGTAGAACACTCTGAGTTCGATAGCTTACGTCCTCCTGCGGTTATTTGTGATTTAGACGGCACACTTGCCTTAATTACAGACCGCGATCCTTATGATGCAGAATTTTGCATAAATGATCAATTGAATATTCCAGTTGCAGATCTTGTAAAAGCCGAGAATAAAAATGGTGCTGCGATTGTCTTAGTAAGTGGTAGGAGTGAGTCTTCTAGATCTAACACTGTTGCTTGGTTAAAAAAATATGATATCCCTTACCAAGGTCTTTTTATGCGACCTGCAGAGGATTTTCGTAAAGATGCCATCGTAAAACGAGAGATCTATGATCAATTTATAGGTTCTGTATATTCGATTAAATATGTCTTAGATGATAGGGATCAAGTGGTAGACATGTGGCGCAATGTTTTAAAACTGCCCTGCTTTCAGGTTAATTACGGATCCTTTTAGTAGGTGATAAAAAGAGGGTTACTCAAACCCAAATGGCAACCCTCCTTCACCTATTGTAAATTTTATAACCCTATTATGTGAAAAGCGCTTTTATTGTTCTTCAAAACAACAATGCGATGGTCTTTTGTTATTAATGTGTCAATAATAAATAAGGAATTTACAGGCTTTTACATTCAAAAATGGCGGGCTTGGATCGATGTGCATCAGTGAGCAACGTATTGTTTTTTTGTTTATATGTTTCTTTTAGTGTCTTGTATTGTTTTTCTTTCTCTTTAAGTCCTTCAAAACATTGGCATTCATCTAAATTCCAGGTCAGCGTATCATATTTTACATCTCTTAGTGTATCATCACAGAAATTAAATTTTGGATATATTGCACTTAGTTGATAGTCATCTCGACAAATTTTATCTGTTTCGCAGGCGGTGAAAAGACTTAGTATTAGCAGCAGTTTTAGCCTGTTTTTCATAGTAGTTTTTACAGCAAGATTCGCTTTTACACTCTCATAATTAGATAGTTATAAATTTTATTTATCATATATTTAAAATATATCTTCAATGGAGTGTAATCATTAAGACAAATAACTTATTCGATTTATTTTAATTTGTTGGTACCAAACGAATAACCAACATGAAAACTACTATCACTAAGTTAGTGCTGTCAGCACTTGTCTTTCTATCTATAGGTTCAAGAGCCTATGCACAAATCGAAGCTACTGATATAGAGCCAGATACGAATAAAATGGTTCTTGTAAATCTGAATGACAATTTTGAATTATATGGCGTTGTAAAAGACCTGAAAGAAGGTTTAGTATATTTCGAATCTGAAAAATTTGGGGAGATTCAATTTGAGACATCTGAGATCAATTGGATGGAGGAGGTTATAAAAAGCCAGCTGCGTTATAAAAAAATGTACAATAAGAATTCGGATCATTACTTTATGATTCCATCTGCCTTCCAACTGAGAAAGAAAGATGCCTATATTCGTTCCACATATCTTCTATACAATTCATTTAGTTATGGGCTGACGGATAATATATCCGTCTCTGGAGGAGCTGATTTTTTGCACCTAATTAAAAGCCTTTCTGGAAATAATGAATTTGGTAATTTATATTTTCTATCGGTTAAAGGAGGCGTACAATTGTCTAATAAGGTTCGTCTTGGTCTAGGGGCATATAAGATGCGTTTCTATAAGTTTGATGCAACGATGCCGCTGGCAAGCTTGACATTAGGTGATCGGAATGATCATTTGACAGTTTCCTATGGTCAGAATATTCAAGGATTTTCTGATTCGGGCAATAGCATGATCATGGCGGGGGCTCAAAAGCGAATCAATGATAAGATCTACTTAGTTGGCGAGTATATTCAGTTTCCTAAGATTATGGATGAGGGTGCAAGCTCTCAAGCTGTTTTTTCTTACGGTATTCGATATAGTTCTGGTCGCATTGCGTTTGACCTTAGTATGTACAACAATAAGAGCATCAAGAATTATTTTCCTTTTGGAATTCCCTTGTTTAGCTGTACATTCCAACTATAATAAATGGCTTACTCATCCCTAAGAGTAATGTATTATTCGTACCCTTCAGCAAAAAGAATGCTAATTCCCACGAGATGCTTTATTAATTCCTAGCGATAGACCTTTGCTCAATTCTGCTAGATCCAACAAGTCGTATTTGATATCCCCATTGATAGGATATGTCGTTCAGATAACGTTTTGATGTATGTATGTTTTGTGTATATGTATAATAAATTATTAACTTAGTTCCAATAACTACACATACACCAATAGCAACTGTTTTATGTATCCAATAGCAATATGGTCTTATGACCAGTTGATTAGGAGGCTTGATAATCTTATGGAGCATGATTTCCATCGGGAGACTATCTTAGCTTGCAATCAAACAATCTTACAGTTATTTAAAAGACTGATTAAGGTCCAATTATCAAAGACCTCAAAGATCCCTTCAAACGGCAAAAGAGGCGGTAAACTCATCGATATAATATCTCTAGAAGAACGGGATCAACTATTATTATCCATACAGTATCCTATTGATTTTAAAAAGATCTGGGATTCTTATGCTCGATTCTATAGGCTACAAAGTACCCAAGAATTATTTGATCAATGTTTTCAACCAGACTCCTGGCATTGCTATTCAAAGAAACGAAGAATAGTAACCAATCTATCAATAGAGCTTCCTTATGGAGTCCATTATGCGGCGGATAAAATTCGTGTAAATGGTTATCTGAATCCAGGCAAGAATGATTTAGAGAATCTATCTGTTTATGGCTTTCACCTCGTTAAGCATCTTTTGCATCCAGAAAAAGGTGTGTTTAGCCTGTTAGGATTAGATATTACGGAAAAAACGCCTCCCTTAAAATTGAAGCATTCAAATCTAGATGCTTACTACTCATAATATTATCAATATATAAATAAAAATAATATAAATTTATTATATTGTGTATAACTAAAGCAAACACTCAATGTGTTGTTTCACTCACATTGAAAAGCAACTAGATCGAGGCTCTTTGTAGCCTCTTTTCTATAAAAAAAGGTCCTGTAAACACAGGACCTTTTTTACTTTATCGAAGTAAGGTTACCGTTCCATTATACACCCGTCGTTTCCCATTTACGAATTCAACACTTGCTTTCCAAGCATAGGCCCCTTGAGGCATGACCTTACCCTTATATATGCCGTCCCACGCAGCAGCTGGCTCTTCACCATCTAAATCCGATGATTGCCACAGTTGTTGTCCCCAAGGTGCAAATACCTCAATCACGTAATCTTTCACTCCCAATCCTGCTGGCTTAAAGAATCTAACATCACCTTCTCCGAATTCGGGGGAGAAGGCATTAGGTACATAAAATCCAAACAGTAGATCATATCCTAATGATTCTGTAAACACATCGGTACAGTCAAAACTATTTGTTACCGTAAGGGATGCTTCCCAGCTACCGTTACCCAAATACTCATGTTGGGGATTTGTCTCTGATGAACTGGAATTGTCTCCGAAGTCCCAGAATAGAGTTTCATAATCCTCAGATAGGTTCGTGAATCCAACAAATCCATTTCCAAGATCCGCATATTCAAAAGCGGCTTGTGGACTTGGAAGTACTTCGATATAATCCTGCAGCGTAATAGTATCTGCACAATCATCAAATGTGTTAATAGCGATCATACCGACTGTATATAAGCCAGGATCATTAAATAAGTATGTATTCACATTATTCTGTGCTATTGGTAGATCTTCAACCATCCAAACGACCTCCGTTGTATTGGAGCTTAGATCCATTAATTCCACCTCGAGAGGTGCACAGCCTTCCGTATAATCAAAATTTACATCCGCAACAGGTCTCTGGTAGATTTCTATTTCTCTTTCCAAAAGATCAATACAATTGTATGCATTGGAAACTTCCAAGGTGATGACCTGCAGACCAGCTTCATCAAAGGAAAGTGTAGGTTCTTGAACTTGAGAAATAATTGCTCCATTTAAAGACCATTGGTTGGAGGTGTTACCTTCTGACAGGTTTTCTACTTCAACGATTGTTTCTGAGCAAAAATCTAATGCTGGTAACATAAAGTCTGCTGTCGGCTGCGGATTTACAAATAAATCGAACTCAAAAGGTTCGGAAACACAGCCATAAAAATCTTCGGCTAAAAGACTTACAGTGTGTATTCCAGATTCTGTAAACGTATAGTTTGGATTGTTACTTACACTGCCCGCTCCATCTCCAAAATCCCAAGAGTAGTATAGGTCATTTCCAGAATTGTTGGCAAACTCAACAACTAGAGGTGTACAGGACACAGTATCGGAGGGTATAAAAGAAGCAACTGGTAAAGCTCTTACCTCTATAGGCAAGTCCAATGTTCCAGAACAACCTGTCTCTGCATCCGCTCCAATTAAGCTTATAGTATATACTCCACTAGCACTATAACTATGGCTTGGGCTCACCAAACTAGATGTATTTCCATCTCCAAAATCCCATTGATATCCCTGAGCATTTTGGCTCAGATTTTCAATATTTAGCGTTTCATTGAGGCACAGATTCTCGTCAACATTAAAATCTATGATCGGCTGTGGTCGCACTGTTATAGTATTACTCACTGAATCAGAATTACAATTATTATTGACCTTTAATATAAGTTCATATTCACCTTCCTCCGTATAGGTATGAGTTGGATTAGCTTCTGTAGATGTATTTCCGTCCCCAAAATCCCAATAATATTCTACACCAACGGTACTTATATTATTCAATTCTGGTGTGAATGGAGCGCAGCCCAAGAGTTCAGGTACATTTATGAATGCATCTACACTTGGTGGGTCTACTGTAATGACTTGTTGCATAGTATCAGACCCACAGGCATTGCTTGCAATAAGAGTAATCGTATAATCAGTCGGATCTTCACCGGCATAATATAGTTGATCCTCTGGAAGACTATCAGTTGATATATTCCCATTCCCAAGATCCCAGCTAAAGTAGTCTGCTAATCCTACAGTTGCATTTGCAAATGTCACTTCCATAGGGGAACAATCTACATTTGTTATTGGACCAAAATTTACTTGAGGACTCGGGTAGACTAGTATAGTATCCAAAAGTTCATCAGATCCACAAAGGTTAGAAACTTCGAGTTCTACTGTATAACTCATAAGTTCTGTACCCATATCATAGCTTATTGGGTTTGGAGTTTCCTCGGTGCTAAACTCCGAGTTTCCGAAATCCCATTGATAGTCCATCTCATAACCGAAACTTGTGTTTTCAAAATTCACGGTCAATGGTCCGCAGCCATTATCAAGATCCATAACAAAATTTGGACTTGGTGTTTCTGTGATGAATATAGTCTTCAGGATAGAATCCTGACAGCTATATGCATTGGTACTTAGCAAGAGAATTTCATAGGTACCCGTTTCATCAAAGTTATAATTGAAGTCTGTTACTTCACTTTCTGCATGATTTATAATGGTCCAATTCGAGTTGAATAGATCATCAGAGGCATTTGTAAAGTTGACCTCTGTTGTAACGCAGGCCACTTCATCCGCCACGAAATCACTATTCGGTACTGGCCTTACCGTAACTATTCGTTCTGTGATAACCTCACATTGTGAATAGTTGTCCTGATAGATATATTCCAAGGTATGTGTCCCTACCCCTGCAAGAAGGGCATTGAATCGCGCATCATCGTTGTCTATG
>Ga0206130_10002235_pt1 | contig 27124 bp, 21 predicted proteins | sample Helgoland_Spring_9_FD_148637 | JGI IMG/M metagenome (GOLD analysis project Ga0206130, IMG submission 148637) | Pelagic subsurface seawater microbial communities from Kabeltonne, Helgoland, North Sea - Helgoland_Spring_Bloom_20160512_1 | ecosystem: Environmental > Aquatic > Marine > Epipelagic ...
CTACAAACTCACCTTGGGCAATTATGTTAACCGTATCCGGAACGAATTTTCTAATTTGCTCCATGAGGATTGGATAATGCGTACACCCAAGAATCAACGTATCAATTCGAGGATCCTTAGCTAGAATAGACGCTAAGTTCTGCTCAATAAAAAGCTCACCTCCCGGTGTGTTAAAAGTGTTATCCTCAACCAACGGAACCCAAATAGGACAAGCTTCTTGCGTTACGATTATATGTGGGTGTAATTTTTTAATCTCCAATATATACGACTCTGAATTAACTGTTCCATTTGTGCCTAAAACTCCTATATGTTTGGTCGCAGAAAATTGGTCTATCATTTCTGCACAAGGTCGAATAACACCCAATACTCTTTTTTCTGGAGCTATTTTTGGCAAGTCATTTTGCTGAATTGTTCTCAAAGCTTTAGCCGAAGCCGTATTACACGCTAATATAACTAAATGGCATCCTTTGTCAAATAATGTTTTTACAGCTTGAAGCGTATATTCATATACAACATCGAAAGAACGCGTACCATAGGGTGCTCTTGCATTGTCTCCCAAATAAATAAAATCGTTATCTGGCATAGCCTTTCTCAATTCAGAAAGAACAGTTAATCCACCGTAACCCGAATCAAAAACTCCTATGGGTGCTTTATTTATCATTTAGTAAAAAGTAAAAATCCACTAATGACTGGTCACTAATGGATTTAAAATTAGTAAGTTTTGTTCCTATTCAGTAATAATTCCTAATTCTTTTTTTAATAAAGGAGTGACATCTTCTCCTCCTGCATAATGAAGACTTGAAGTATCAAATACATAAGTAAAACTATTTTCTTTCGCTACTTTTTGAACAGCTTCTTGAATTTTTTTAAGTACAGTTTGCATTAACATTGCCTCTTTATCCTGTAATTTTTTTTCTGCCGCTCCTTGTTTTGCCTGAAAGTTTTGACTTTTCTCCATCAATTCTTGGTAACGAGAAGCTTTTATTTCTTCCGTTAAATTTGGCTCATCTTCAATATACTTGGCTTCATCTTGTTTAATCAGTGTGGCAAACATCTCTAGTTCTCTCATTAATTCGCCTTGATATCTCTCCAACTCTGCTTCAGCAGCTTTATATTCTTTCATCTCCACCATCATTTCCTGAGAATTGATGTGACCCAGTTTTTGAGCAGATGTGCTAATTGTCGCTAAAGCTAATACTACTATTGTTATTACTTTTTTCATTTTGTTGATTTTACGGTTGTATATTTATTTTTTTATTTTATTCAATACGATATCACTCTTATCATATTTAGGATCAGCGTACAAGATATTTGAATTTTTTTCTTTCTCCATTACAAAATCATATCCTTTCTCCTTCGCCATTGTTTTTATTGCTTTATAAATTTGATCTTGTATTGGTTCAATTAATTCTTTCCTTTTTTGAAACATGCTACCATCAACACCAAAACGTTTCTTTTGTAATGCCTTTGCTGCCTTTTCCGATTCAAAAATTTCCTGCTCCCTTTGACGTTTTGTATCTTCTGGCAACAAAATTTGCTCTTGTTGATACGCTTTGTATTTCGCTTCTATTTCCTTGTACTTTGCCTCAATTTCTTTTTGCCATTTTTCAGATAAATCATCCAACTCTTTTTGCGCTTCCTTGTAAGCAGGAATCTCACTCAAAATATAGTTCATATCTACAAAAGCATATTTTTGGGAAATGGCTGCTGATGATAACATAAAAACTGCCAATAGACTGAAAACTATTTTTTTCATATTGCGAATGTAATTTTTATTTGATTTAGCGAAGTTAAAAAATTTGAATTATAGTTCTCCAAGATTCATGCCAATGGTAAAATGGAACTGTCCACGATACCCCTTTAATTGAATTTCAGAATTGTGAATGAATTCTCCTGCTGCTCCAGCATCAACCTCATCTAACCCCCAGCCATAATCAAGCCCCATTAATCCAAACATTGGCAAAAATATTCTTACACCTACACCTGCCGATCTCTTCACTTTAAATGGGTTATATTTTTTATAATCATTCCATGTATTTCCTGCTTCTATAAACCCAAGCATATAAATTGTTGCTGATGGATTTAAAGAAAGTGGATAACGCAACTCCATGGTATATTTACTGATTATTCTACCACCATTTACTTGTGGAGATATGTTTCCATCATCATAACCACGTAAAGCAATTATTTCACGCCCATCTAGACTAAATCCCGTAAGGCCACTACCCCCCATAAAAAATCTTTCAAAAGGTGGTGCTCCCTTCTCTGAATTCCAAGCATTTAAAAACCCGAATCCAAGTCTTGCATTAACAACCAATTTTTTATCCTTAGATAATGGCGTAAACCATGATGAAGTAAATTTAATTTTATTGTACTCTAACCACTTGTACCTTTCTTGGTCGGACAGTTCAGAATAATCATCAACTCCATCAAACCAAGAATACATGGGGGTAATTTTAGCTGACAATGTAAATGAAGAACCCGTTCTTGGGTATAATGGCTGATCTATCGAATTTCTAGACAAAGTTGCTTGAAAAGATAAATTATTGGCATACCCATCAGAGAAGGAAAATACATTCCCATAATTATTCAAATCATAATACTGATAACCCGCCATTAATTGAAGAGTAAAGTAATCATCCGGCCATTTTAACCTTTTCCCCAATCCAATTGATGCTCCAGTAATTTTAATATATCTTCTGTCATAGTTTTTAACTCTTTTTCCATTTAAATCCGTAGAATCACGATAATTCACTGGGTCAGATGCTTGAACCGAATGAAAAATTGAAACACTTAATGAATTTGGTTTTTTGCCTCCCAACCAAGGCTCAGTAAATGAAGCATTGTAAGATTGATAAAAGTATCCATTAGATTGAGCTCTTATACTTAAACGCTGCCCGTCACCTGATGGCAATGGACTCCACTCAGATGCTCTAAAAAACTTTCTACTGGAAAAATTATTAAACACAACTCCTAACGTACCAACTACTCTTCCTGCTCCCCAACCTCCAGAAAGCTCAATCTGATCACTTGGTTTTTCTTCAACAACATATTCAATATCTACAGTTCCATCTGCAGGATTAGGCTTTGGATTTACGGCCAGTTTTTCAGGATCAAAATATCCATTTTGTGCCAATTGACGCTGTGTTCGAATAACAGCATCTCTGCTGAATAAATCACCTGGCTTCGTGTAAATTTCACGTAAAATTACATGGTCACTCGTTTTAGTATTCCCTACTATCGTTATATTTCTATTTCTTGCTTGCTTTCCTTCATAAATACGTAATTCTAAATCCACAGAATCACTCGTAACTTTTGTTTCTACAGGTGTTAATTGGAAAAACAAATACCCATCATCCATATATAATGAGGATACATCAGACCCTCCAGGATTCATAAACAGACGTGTTTCTAGAGTTGCCTGATTATACTCATCTCCAGTCTTAATTCCCAATATAGTATCCAACCTTCCTGAAGAATATTTTAGATTACCAATCCAATCAATATTTCTAATAAAGTATTTATTTCCTTCATCAATAGTCATTTTTATATTGATTGACTTCTCATCAACGTCGTACAACGTATCAAATGTTATTTCTGCGTCTCTAAAGGCAAGTTCTTTATACTTCTCAATCACATGTCGCTTGTCATTTGCAAAACTCGATTGCATAAACTTAGAACCAATATTTAAAAAGTACCATCTTTTCTGCTTGGTCTTTTTCATTGCTCTTCTTACTCTACTATCCGAAAGTTTTTCATTTCCTTCAACAAGAATTTTACTAATTTTAATCTTCTCCCCTTTTTTCACTTTAATCGTAAGTCGAGCGCTATTATTTATCAATGTGTCAGGCTGTGACACAACATTTACCTTTGTTTTAAGATAACCTTTATCAATAAAATAGTTCCTACTCGATTGTTTAACCCTTAAGAGTAAATCTTCGGTAATAATCTTACCTGTGTATAAGTCTAAAACCTCTCTTATTTTGTTTGCTTCGGATTTGGAAACACCTTTAAAACTGTAACGAGATAGTCTTTCTCTTTCTTTAAGTTTTATAACTAAAAAGATATTATTTCCTTGAATTTTTTCTGCAACAATTTGTACATCTGAAAAAAGCTTCTCTTTCCATAAATTATTTATGGCCTTAGCAACATCGTCTCCAGGAATGGTAACCTCATCACCTCTTACAAGTCCAGTCTTATTAATAATTTGAGCATGGTCAAAATTCCGAACACCATCCACAACTATTCCAGCAAGCGTATATTTTTTTGGTGATAAATAATCTACACCATCATTTTGAGCTGATACTTCAGACCCTAAAACACTTGAAAGAACAAGTAGAAGTATTAAAATAACTTTATTCATTTTCAGATATTTGTTCACTTGTTTTTCCAAACCTTCTTTCTCTATTTTGGTAATTTAATATTGCTTCGAAAAAATTTTCCTTCTTAAAGTCTGGCCATAGAATTTCAGTAAAATACAACTCTGCATAGGCCAATTGCCATAGCATAAAATTACTTATCCTTGTCTCTCCACTTGTGCGAATTAACAATTCAGGATCTGGAATATTTCCAGTACCGAGGTAAGAACTTATTAATTCCTCATTTATTTCACTTGGTAAAATGTTTTTTTCTTTCACCTCATTTGCAATTTGCTGAATTGCTTTCGTAATTTCCCACTTAGAACTGTAGCTTAACGCTAAGTTTAATGTTACTCGTGTATTATTCTTTGTATTCTCAATAGCTTCAGCTAAGGCTTCTTGGCAGCTTTCTGGAAGATTATCAACATCACCTACTGCTTCAAGTTTTACACTATTTTCATTTAATGCATCCACCTCAGAGGCAATCGTTTTAACGAGTAAATTCATTAAAGCATCAACTTCTTCTTTGGGCCTATTCCAATTCTCTGTGCTAAAAGCATACAGTGTTAGGTATTTAACTCCTATTTCTCCAGCAGCTGTTAGTGATTCCCTTACAGAACCAACACCACTAATATGACCAAAAACCCTTTCTTCTCCTTTTTGTTGAGCCCAACGTCCATTACCATCCATGATAATAGCCACATGTTGTGGAACTTTACTTAAATCTATTTGGTCTTTGAAACTCATAAAAAATTGCTGCGAATTTGAGGAAATATAAGGACTTTGCGAAATGATTTATGCTTTTTTGTGATTTTAAATCTGAGGGGAACTATTTAAATCTTTTGCTACACGTTTCCTGAGCATGGATTCTGAAGCTAATAATAGCACCGAAGAACGAATACCAATCTTTATTTTTTGAGTTTCCTCGTGACATACCATAATTCAAATCCGTATAACCTTCCTCATTAACGGTTCTATCACTCATAGTTGCCGAAAGCTGACCTGCCTCAGCAGACAATAGCTGCAAATCTGGATACCGACCACTAACGTCATCTAAATAATCGGTAAACGTTTTTCGAATTCCGTACTCCAGAGAGATGGCAAATCTTTTTGATACATTAAACTTATACCCCAAACCTAAAGGAATACAAATTTGATTTAGTTGATACCTATTTTGAGATGCATTCTGTGATGTTTCCTGCCCTTCTGTTGCTAGAGGTTGTAACTCTATCATTTCCTCTTGATAAGACCCTTTAGGATTCATTTTGAAATAAGTAATACCAGCAAACAAATAAAAAGTTTGGAACTTAAATTTCTTTCTACTCATATCTCCAACGATATAATCAATAAAGTTTATCTCAATCAGCGGACCAATTTCCAGTACAGAAGAACTAAAATTCAAATTTCTATTCAATTGATTTACATCGTTCGATTTAGCGTCATTTCCCGAAACCTCACCATATATGGCTTGAAAACGCAGAGCTATTCTCTCATCATCAAAATTATTACGATAAATAGCACCTACCGCATAATTAGTTTGATTAAAATGAGCATAGGGATTTAAATCTCCTATATAATAAGCTCCCCCTCCAAACACCCCAATTTCAGGCGTTTGCGCTAATACATTTATTACAGAAAAAAATGTAATTAATATGATAATAATACTTCTCACAATAGTTACTAAAAGCCATTAAAACAATAAATTCAATGATTTATTGCTAAACACTCGGTTATCTTTTGACAACCCTACAAATTTAATGGTATTTGAACAAGATATAAAAACAATAACAAGAATTATTCAAAGATATTTGATTAGTTTCTTTTATCCATTCCCCATAATAATTTATTCCTTATGGTGTTGTAAAAATTCTGCCCTTCAAATTTAACTAAATTGATAAAGAATTTTGACTTAACTATTTTTAACTCAGTAGCATTATTTATAGTTCTGGTACGGCTATCTAAGGTAGCTAAAAACTCATCCTCCCTACCTTCAATTCGCAACTTTATCTCCACATCATCAGGAACTATAAGTGGTCTAGCACTAAGATTATGGGGTGCGATTGGATTTATTACAAAATTTTTAGATTGTGGTATTAATATAGGACCTCCACAACTTAATGAATAGGCAGTTGAACCGGTTGGAGTTGATAATATTAACCCATCAGCCCAATACGAGTTCAAATACTCATCATTAATATATGTATGTATCGTCATCATTGATGATGAATCTTTTTTATGAACGGTTAGCTCATTTAACGCAAAATTATTCTCCCCAAATAACTCATCATCAGTCTCAAGACTCAACAAAGACCTTTGTTCTAGCTCATAATTGCCTTTAATTAGCATTTCTACAATGTGCTTGGCATCTTCTTTTGCATTGTTCGCTAAAAACCCAAGTCTGCCTGTATTGAAGCCTACAATTGGGATTTCAGAATCTCCAATAGCAGTAATAGTATCTAAAATGGTTCCATCACCTCCTATACTAATCAAAATATCTGGCGCTGTATCAACATCCACTAAGGAAGAGCCAATAATAAATTCTCCAGATATATTTTTACTCTTTAAAAATTCAGAAAAAGCAGCGTTCATGTATAATTGAACATTCTTACTCAATAATTCGTTAACAAGAGTCAGCACAGAAACTGCCGCTTCATCAGGAACTCTTTTGCAATAGATGGCTACTTTCATCGTTTGAAATTAATTTTCTGCCTCAAAAGTAACCTACTTTTATATTGGTTGAACAAAATGTAGGAAAAATCCAAATTCGTTTAGTTTATTCGTAGAGAATTCAACTCGAATAACTTTATCATAATAAGTCACAAAATCAAGGCCAACCCCATACCCAACCATTGTATTATTAGCCAATAAATTATTGTTAAAATAAACATCCCCGACATAACCAACATCTAAAAAAGCATTTAAATAAAATGCATAATGAAAATTAGAAATACCAGGGCTCTGCACTACAGGAAGAATTGTTTTTTTAGAGGACGCAACCTTATACTTAATATTACTTTTCATTAATAAGGCATACTTCCCATCTATGACATAGTATTCATAGCCTCTCACAAAATCACTATATCCAAGCATATTCTGAAAATAATAAGGTTGAACCTCTTGAAATGTAAATTTCCCTTTTACACTTGAAGCCCAGTAAAAATCATTTCCAATCTTATCAAATTTCTTCACCTCAGTTTCTACTTTAGTGAATGATTTATCAGTAAATAAACTAAAACCATTATGCTGAATTTCTCCCTTTAGAAAATAACCTCTTAAGGGGTATGATTTATTATCTCTATGGTCATCTTTAAAAACATATTTCAACCCAAGCGATTTCATCCTCCTCTCACCATCTCCAAAATAGTTAGGATTATTTATTACAATACTATCCTCTACCAAAACGTCTTGAAAAACACCAATTAGCTGATGAGTAACAAATATCTTGTTTCTATATTTTAAATATAAAGCATTGTACCATTCCTCTTTTGATTTACCAGTAGGCCTAGTAAACAGACGCTTATTGCGGTTTGTACCATAAACAACCTCATAATTTTGAAAATAAGATACATAGGCTCCAAAACCTAAATTCTGATGCTTTTCCGTATATGGAACATCATAAAAACAACCCAATTTTTTTGAATAACCCAATTGAAGTATAAAACCCAATTTTTCTTTGCTTCCTCTAAAATTTCTATTAATGATCATAGACCCCCAATTTATTCTTGCCAAGTTTTTTGTTTCCAGCCAAGTATTAAAATTTGGATCTGCCACTTGAAGAATAGGAAATGGCCACACATACCACCTTTCAATAAGAACAATAAGCACCTCAGTATACCGAGCATCTATAGCATGATGTTCGACAGTTACAAAATTAAAAAGAGATGTGTTTTTCAAATTCAATATAGACTTTTCTAACTCTGCGTCTATTGTCAAATAAGAAAGTGAATCTCCTATAGAAAATGTTAATTCTCTAAGAATAACAAATTCTTTTGTCCTGTCATTTCCAACAATCCTAATATTGGTAATTTCAAATATAGCGTCTTGGTCTTGCGCCAAAATGACGGTCTGAAAAACCATAAAAGCGAAAATAAAATATAGGGATTTACGTAATTTGAGAAGCATTATTCCAATTACATATCCAGGTATTTCATTAGAGATTCAAATCGATCTTTCATATCTTCTTGGTAATCTATTTCTGAATAAGATGCATTTACCACATAATCATAACGAGCCAAAGCCTGAAGAACTCCCTGTATATTCTTTCTATTGACTTTTATAGTTACTTCCATAAGTGTTGAATCAACCGCAGAAGTAATATAAGTACTTAATATTTTGGTGTCATCGCCTTCAATAATTTGCGCCAAATGACCTAAAGAATAATCATTTTGATTCAATTCTAGTACAATTATAGAACCAGGCTCAGTAATAGATGAGGTATTTGAAATCAGATGCATTAGGGACGGAAGTGTTGTCAACCCTATATAATTATCATTTTTATCTAGAATAGGAGCAATCGAAAGCTGCAGCTCTGAAACCATTTTCATCACTTCATAAATATGGCGATCTTCATAAATAAAAGGTCGGTTTAACGGCAAATTTAATTCTGCTATTGTCATATCAGAAGATGCTGCATCATATAAGATATCTTCAGAAATTAAGCCCTGATATTGAGTTCCATCTACAACAGCTAAATGATTTACCTTAAATTCATCCAGCCAATTTAAAGCTTTTTCTACCGTTTCAGAAGATCGAATCGGAGGAACATCATTCGTTATTAATTCTCTGGCAATCATTTATTTTTAATTTTGCAGTGCAAATGTAAGTATTTGGCTTACGATTTACCTTTTAAGCTGTTTGTTTTTATTTAAATACAAACAGCTTAAGGATAAGAACGTTTTTCTTTTCTTGCTATTGTATCAACTATTAAACCAACTTAATCAAAAACAATGGTAAGACTAAGTGTCAATATTAATAAAATTGCAACCATTAGGAATGCAAGGGGAGGAAAAACTCCCGATTTAATCAAAATGGCTCAGGATATTGAGCGTTTTGGGGCTCAAGGAATTACAGTGCACCCAAGACCCGACGAACGTCATATCCGTTATAAAGACGTATACGACTTAAAGAAAGTTGTCCAAACGGAATTTAATATTGAAGGCAACCCTACAGAAAATAAGTTCATTAATCTTGTTTTAGAGGTAATTCCCGAACAAGTAACGCTTGTACCTGATAGTGGCGGTCAGCTTACATCGGATCATGGATGGGATACGATTCAACATAAAATCTATTTGCAAGAAATTATTGGTCGTTTTAAAGAAAAAGGAATTCGAACATCAATTTTTGTAGACCCCAATATTGAGATGATTGAAGGAGCTTTAGAAACCGGCGCAGACAGAATTGAATTATACACAGAAAGCTATGCTGCTAATTACTTAAAAGATAAACACAAAGCAATTGCTCCATTTATAGAAGCGACAAAAAGAGCCGTAGAGTTAGGACTAGGGCTTAATGCTGGACATGATTTATCTTTAGAAAATTTAAAATTCTTTAAAGATAATTTACCTGGCTTACAGGAAGTATCGATAGGACATGCGTTAATATCGGATGCCCTGCAATTTGGAATGGAAAACACCGTTCAACTTTATTTGAGAGAGTTAAAATGAAATTACATTACAGAAAATATGGAGAGGGACAACCCTTAGTTATTTTGCATGGATTATTTGGCAGTTCTGACAACTGGCAAACCCTTGGTAAAAAGTTTGCTGATAATTTTGAAGTTTATCTGGTAGACCAACGAAATCATGGTCATTCACCAAAAAGTAATGAATTCAATTATCAGTTACTTTCGGACGATCTTTACAAACTCATTACGGACCTAGAATTAGAAAACATAATCCTTATTGGACACTCTATGGGAGGGAAAACAGTTATGAATTTCGCTCAGCAACACCCAGAATTTATTGAGAAATTGATTGTAGTTGACATCGGACCAAAAGCCTACCCAATGCACCATGACACTATCTTAGAAGGGCTAAATTCCTTAGATTTATCTATTATAAAATCAAGAGGTCAAGCGGATAAACAACTATCGAAGTACATTGAAGATGTAGGTGTAAAACAATTTTTACTAAAGAATTTATACTGGGTAGAAAAAGGTCAATTGGGATGGAGAATTAATATTCCTGTATTAGAAGAGAAGATGCCAGATATTATTGCCGCAATTCCGGATGAGATTGTGGGCACTCCTACGCTATTTATTCGCGGTGAAAAATCAAATTACATTATAGAAGACGATTTTCAAAACATCTACGACCAATTCCCGAGTAGTGAAATAGAAACCATTTATGATGCTGGGCACTGGGTGCATGCTGAAAACCCATTCAGTTTTTATAATATGGTTATGGATTTTAGCAAGTAACTTTAGAACACAACAACTTTCAATGAAGTATTCACACCTCCGTTTGCAGGTCAATAATATAGTTGCTCAAATTGATTATCCAATTCATCTACCAAAAACATATCAGGCAAGAAGTGTTACACAAGCTTTTTTAATGTGTCTGCTCTTTCAGGAGATGTTGAAGGGAAGCTTAACAAGTTACAATACATAATCTTCAATTTTTCCTGTGCTCTGCTAGTATTTGAACCAAATAAGTACACCACAATAATTAACAATCTTAAAATCTTCCTCAAATGAAATAATGGTATTTTAATTTCCTATTACTTTTGTTTAACCAAGTACAAATAAACCGGAAAATGATCGCTATAACCATTGATGAATTTTCCATAAGAATAAGTTCTAAATGGAAAGCCTTCAAATTTTCCTGAGCTATTTTTCAAGAATGAATTATTGAACACTTTAGCAGTAAAGTAAGAATAAGTACTAAAACTATTATCCTTAGATATCAGTCCAGTTGTTATAACCATTTGATCAAATAAATTCCAAGCACCTTTGTAACCTAAGGTGCCTATCCCTAATTTAAAAAGTGACTCCATAGGATTAAACATATCTCCTGTCACCATATCTTCAATCTCTCCAACTGAGTTCATTGTCTCTCTAACGCTCAGATCAACCGGATCATCATTTAAATCTCCCATCACTAAAACCTTTGCCAGAGGATCTTCTTTTGTCAATGAATCGACAATACTTTTAGCCAGTTCACCTGCTGCAACACGTTTATATGAACTCTCTTTTTGTCCTCCTCTCCTTGAAGGCCAGTGACAAACAATAAAATGCATTTTTTCTCCATTTAATTCTCCAGAAACTAATAACTGATCGCGAGTTGCCCAGTTATCATTATCCGGAAGTTTTAAGGTAAAAGATTTACTTGATGTAACTTTAAAGTATTTTGGCTGATATAAAAATCCTACATCAATTCCCCTTTTATCCGGAGAATCATAATGAACAATCTGATAATTTTTATCTTTAAGTTTTTCGTGCGCTACTAAATCATTTAATACCGATTTATTTTCGATTTCACAAACTCCAAGCACTGCAGCTCCTTGAGGAACAGCGTTTGAAATACCAACTTTACTAATTACCTCAGCCATATTATCTAGCTTACTATAATACTTTTTTGAATCCCACTGCTTACGGCTTTGTGGTGTAAAATCCTCTTGGAGAATTTTATTCGTATCCGGATCAACAATGGTGTCAAATAAATTCTCAAGGTTATAAAAACCAATACACGTAAATTCATAACTCTTGTCGGGATTAAGTGTTTGTGCTTTTAAAGTTGTGAAACAAAACAGCCATAAAAGAGTTAAAAAAGCATATTTAAATAGCGACATAAGAATTGAAATTTTAATTGACTTTAATGTTAAAATAATTATTAAAAGGAGTAACCAAATATATAGCCAAACCTAAACTCCCCAAAAAAGAACCGACGATTTAGTAAACTTTTCAATCGACTATCCCTAATCGAACATATTTTAATCACTTTATTATCAATAATTTAAACTAAATAAAATTTAGTCACATGTAATATATTGTTAAAAAGCTACTACCATTTGACATGTCTTTTTCAAAACTTTAGAAGCATAATATGTAAATAAAATGACCGGGCATTTATTGCATAATGATTTTTCCCAATGATTGACCATTTGGTGTAATTACGCGTATCAAATAAACTCCACTCTGAAGATCATTCGCTGTCAATGTAAGTTTAGAAGTGTTCATGTCAAAATTACTCTTCACCAATCTTCCTTGCATATCCATTACTTCATATCCTGTGATATTTTGCGAGTTTACCTGAACAAATACCTTATCCTCAGCGGGTACTGGAAACACAATCGTATTCATTTGAATAATATCGTCAATTGACGATGAACAATCTGTTGGATTCCCTATATGCGTATTTTCATCAAAATCCAAGTAACAAACGAATTCAACTGAATCGATAAATGGGTTTCTATTTCCCTGAAGATCAAAAATGTACTCGTGTCTTGCAATCTCATAGTTATCTGGTAAATCTGCAAAGTGCCAACTCTTCAAAAGACCCTGATTCTGCTTGCTGGAATTCACATTTCCATTTAGAGGAAAGTTATATGCTGTGGACATGTAAAAGATTGCTCTTGCTGCATTTCCTTTTTGGGCATCTCTGGGCTCATATACGAGTTGTCCTCCTGGAATTGATTCACCAACACTACCCTCTAAATAGGTATCTAAAACCGTTCCCGTTATTTCACCTAAAGGCAGATTACTGCGCGGCATGTTTGCTTCCTGCAGATTCGCTGGGTATAGATTGTGCTGATCAGTATATTCTGGCTGCTCCGGACTATCGGCAGGCCATGTTGCCATCCAAGAATGCGCAAAAGTATGCTCCCGGCTATAACCTGTCGCTGTCCAGTCAAAAGGATCATCAAAGATCATTTTTTCACCGGAGTAAGCACAAGTAATAACAGACTGTCCGTTTGTCGTATCTCTTACTTCAAACTCTTGCATAAGCGTTTGCTTGTATAAAAAGTAAGTAATAAACGTATGTGGGTTAATCAAAGCGTAAAGATCATTTGACAATGTCCCGCTGTTTATGTCAATTCCATTATAGTATGTACCAATATTATCTCCAAGTGAACTTGAACTGCCTGTTACCGGCCCAGCTGTCAAATAATTTTCAAACCCTCCCTGACCATTGAAGGCGTAAATAGCGAAATAGTACTCCTGATTAGCAACTATACCGCGAGGAGTAAAGGCTGTTCCTGCACCTACATAAGCAACTGTAGCATCACCTACAATATCTCCTCTTAAATAAGTTGTTCCATCTGCAGGAACTCCTGCAATCACACTTCCTTCCTTCCATAAAACAAGGTAACTGTCGGCACCCGAACCAGCAGCATATTGACCTCCGAGAGTATAAGCCTCAACTAAAGGAAAAGTCAATCCGGTCGGGTTTGCTATTGGCTCAGTAGCCAAATTATCCGCACCTACACCTTCAAAGTTAATGATGTAAGGATTCTCATCTGAATCATTAGACCCGATCTCAATTGATGCAAACTTAGAACCGTTACCAACCGGTGAAAAATTAATTGTATAGGCTTGAGAAGAACCTCCAGCAACTATTCCTGCAACAATATCCGAGGAAAAAGCTCCCATATCCACCCCAGAGAATGAATGCCCTGTAATGGTCAAGTCGCTTGTACCAAAATTTTGAATCGTTACATCGATTACAGTTGTATTACCAATGAAGTAATTTGAACCATCAAGCACCGTTAATCCTTCCAACATAACGTTAATCTCTTCTGCTGGAGCAACGTAAGCAATAATATCATTCAAATCACGCGGAACAATTTGATAGTTCGCATTAAATTGACCGGTCATACCCGTAATTGTAATCGGCCCCGTTGGAATAGCCATACCAATAAGATCTATCCCATTATTAATACGTACATCCAAATTATTAGCTCCATCAGTGATCGTGTAAGTTGAATTTCCTGAAAAGTTTCCAGTTTCAATAAATGTTACATTTTGAATCTCTATTAATTCTGATTCCCAAGTCTCATCGACTGATGTAATAGGAACTTGAGAAGGCATCGGGACAAGGATAGCAGGTCCATGATTCACAACATTTGTAATAGGCGCAACTTCTAACAATCCTGAAAATTCAGAAATCTCTCCAGTGACTGTAATCGAATCATATCTAGCTACACCAGACAATAAATTTCCATAAGCCGCAATACCACCTGAGAGGTCCTGCATATACCTAATTGCTCCCAACTCAGCCCCATTTGAAGCGATTCCTGTAACAGTTACTGTTTGTCCGATACCGTAAGATCTTGCGTCAAGAATATCTGTTTGCGCAATTGCACTCCAACATAATGTCAAACCAATAAATGATAATAATATCTTTTTCATATTTATTCTTTTATACTTTAAAACTGAAAACCAAGAGAAATATTAAATCTGAACCCTTGCCCAATAAAGACTACTGCTGAATTTGCATCAAAATCTTTAGTCCCATCTAAATGATAATTATTTCGTGCGTCAGATATATACATTGTGTTTAACGCATTAAATATGTTTGATCTAAGGTTAAGCGAACTATTTTTAAACCTCCATCGATAACCCGCATGCACACTCATCAATCCATAACCAGGAATTTGCCAAGAATCTGTTCCTGCAGTTGCTCCTGTCAATGAATTCGGATCAAAATCACTGAAATAACGATCGAAGTATGTGTATTTAATTTTAGCATAACCTCCTTTACCGAAGCCATAACGAAGGCTTAATGCATATGTAGATTGAGCAGCGTCTCCAACATGAACCCCTCTTGCATCGAAAGAAATTGTATCATCATAGATTTCAATATCTTCCGCTGAGGCCCATCTCCAATCACCAACACTAACCATTCCTTCTAGTGTAAGTCGTTTAGCAATCACATAAGAAACATCTGTTTCAATTCCCATGTGTAAAGCATCCATTCCTGGAACATTTACACTAATAAATTCAGTTGGATCCAGCGGATCAGGGACTGACAGCCCAAATGGCAAGGGTCTATTTTCCCACATAGTGAAATATCCATTAACGTTCATACTAAGCTTCTTACTGCGATATCCGTAACCTAATTCTGTAGCAATAATCTTTTCATTTACAAGGTTATCAAACACTTGATTTCGATTGTTATTGATAACATTTGCGTGTTGAGGTGTTCTGCTCAAGTAACCAAGATTAATAAATATATTAGATGATTCCGTTACATTAAAGTTGGCTCCAACTTTAAATGTAGCGCCGAATCTTTTCACCCAATCCGTCTGATTATACTCCAAACCATCTGAATTTATGTCATACGCCTGACCATTATATAATATCGTATCATTGTTACCTATTTCAAGCGTAGTGTCTCCAATACTTAATTGCTTTTTACGGAAATAATCAATCCCTTTGTAGAAGTTGGTCACAACAGACAAATTGGCAAATGCTGTCCATCTTCCCTCTGAATATTCAGCTTGTCCGAAACCTCCTGCCCACTGTACAAGTCCAACTCTGTGATTTTGATAAGGTCGATCCTCACGCGCAATCTTATCGCCTACCACCTTCATACTTGTTCCTGAATTTAAATCAGCTTCGTTTACAAAATAATCCCCACCAAGCAGATCTATAACCTCTGTATAATGTTCTCCACTGTAATATCTGTAATCCAGACCAGCAGCAATATTCCATTTGTCATTTACTGCATAATCAAATTGAGACAATCCACCTAACCAGAAATGATTGTTTACAGAAGCTGAAAGTATCTGCGATGACTTCAATAATGTTGGATGATAAGCAACGTCTTCAGTTGAATATGTCTGACCAAAAAGTGTTTTATATTGATTATTGTAGACGATTTCATCCCAATCAAATAATCCAAGTGAATCTCTTATTATTGTGCTCGCCGAGTTAAAATAACGCTGCCCCCCCCCGCGCCCGATAGACATGTATATAATGTTCGACCAAGACAACTTTTCATTCACTTTCCAAAAATCTTTTAGGGTGATTTGTGGCTTGTGATAATAATTTCTTCTTTCGGCAAAAACTTCCTTTTTACCATCTATTGTTCTGTTACCCGAATGTTCATTAAATTGTATTCCTCGGTCACGTGTTGCGTCGAGCGAACTATCTGCAACACCAACTTTCGAAGCAAAATCCGAATCCCAATATTCTATTGGTTGAGAATACGAACGCTGACCATGTTGCTGAGGAGCACCAAACCCGCTCAAAGATAACACATGGTTACCTATTCTTTTCTGAACTTTTAGGTAATAAAATGCTCCTTGTGTAAATAGTCCATCAACCCATCCGTCTCCCTGCTTATAAGATCCTGAGAAGAGAACCCCCCATCCATTCTTTAATGTACCTGATTTATATGAGAGTGATGTTCTGAGAAAATTTGCTATTCCATATTCCTGTCGCACATTTATCTCTCTCTTACCTCCCGTATTTTGAGTCAGAATATTTATTGTACCTCCAACAGACGGCATTGCTAATTTAGTAGCACCTAAACCTCTCTGCACCTGCATCTGACCAGTGATGGCATCAAGCCCAAACCAGTTAGACCAATAGACCGAGCCATTCTCCATATCATTCACGGGAACACCATCGATCATAACACCAACATTACGTTGACTAAAACCTCGAATAGTGATACGGGCATCTCCGTCTCCACCTCCAGCTTGAGTAGCGTGCACACCAGGCTTTGAATTAAGCACCATAGGAAGGTCTTGTGATCCAAGCTCCTCCGCAATTTCTTTTTTCCCTAATGTAGTTACAGCCACTGGTGTTTTTCTATCAATTGCAATATTTGCAATCACTTCTACCTCTGCCAATTCTTGACTTCCACTAAGAAGAACATCGAATACAAAATCCTCCTGGTCAACATAAATTTCATAAGAAATTGTATCAAACGATAGCATTGCAACGACCATTTTATACTTACCAAAAGGAACATTTGATATGCTATATAAACCATCAAAATCCGATTTCGATCTATATTCAAGGGTTAGCGTAATCGTTGCACCAGGTACAGGCTCATTTGTAAAATTATCTATCACTTTTCCGCTAACCGTAGCTTTTTGAGCAGTAGCAACAAACGATAAACATAACAGCAACAATATGGCAAGTAATCGAATTGAATTCATCTATGATAAGCTAAAAAAAAGGAACCGTAGAAAGTATCCCTAGTGAATTTATTTATTTTAAAATAGCTCTTCTTGTAGCAACTATTCCATTCGGACCTGAAAGACGCACAAGATAAATACCTTTCATATCTTCCAATTCAACAGTAATTATACTTCCATTTATCATAGCCGAGTATTTCAACTTACCTAGCACATTGAAGACTTCAATCTTATCAGCATTATCAATTCCTTTAACAACGAACGAACCGTTTGATGTTGGGTTTGGATATATTACAACTTCATCGCGAGCAACCTCATTGATAGACAAGCTATTACAATCGCAAACATGCTCCCCAAGAGAGAACCAATTACCGTAAGTTGAACCTCCTATATCTACTACAGCTGGAATCGAATCGTACTCTAACAATGGATCAAAGAAAGAAATTACTGGACTTGTTTCTCCTTTAAGGATAGTTGATTTCCTGATCATCGAATGATCTTCAGTAACCGGCACTCCCGCTCCAGTATATGGAAAGTCGGTCGACCAAGCATCTCCAGGATCTTCACCAATTTTCCCAAAAACATCTATTAACTGGGAACCCGAAATATTATTAACTGAACCTTTAGCGAGCGCTAAAGCATCATTCCCGTTCCAGTAGAATGCATTTGATGTATTGTAGTCCGGGCAATAAAACTGATCTGCCCTGATTTGAAGAGAATCCCAAATTGGAGCCTCCTGACCAGTTCCAAATTCATCTAATTTCTCAAGAACACCAACATGCACATCCTTTGCACCCAAAATCCCATCCAATTGGACAGCATTCGCAGACGTTGCAGAAGTAGACCCGTTTGAATAACGAATAATCATATACTGCGATAGGTCAATCGGATCATCTGTAGGATTATAAATTTCGACCGCCTTATTATTAGACCAACCCTCAACATATTCTGAGATAAACAAATCAGAGCAGTTTTGAGCATAAGAAAATGTGCTCGCAAAAAACCCAACAAGAAGTAATGTTCTTTTCATAACTTAAAAATTTAATTGATAATTATTTAGAGACATTAAGGACACAATAAAAAGGCATTTATCATTAGTTGACAAATCAATTGATAAGCATGATTGACTTAGACATGTAGACAAATGTTTTTTCATAAGAATCACTCAATTGTTCTCTCAAATTTTGTTCCCCTAGTAAATTCTTGCAGAAATATAAAAATTAACCAACAAGACCAACCACACAAATATACGATATTTTGTCTCAAAAGACATTACGGAATTACAAACATTCGATAAATATTTCACACATCAAAAAAATAGCACTGCACCATTCTTTACTTATCTTCCTTTAAACTACTAGGACAAAATAAATCATGAACATATTCAACTAATTTATTTTCAATATTTTAGAATTTCCCTCATCCCCACAATCAATCTCTTAAAAGGATATTTAGATTACAAAATTTTCCGAGGAGTTGACGGATTTCGATGTAAAACAATCCTGAGTATTTTATATGTAATTGACAACATTGTGCTAAATACTCAAACAAACAACGCTATTGAAATGATCGATGCTTCTTATCTTGAAAATGGAAGCTATATCGTTTCAATTTCAAATAACAACCTCTTTCTACGCAAGTTTTGATAAAGGAATAAAGTAGCACTTGTTGTTATTTAAAGTCGATTCAGCAAGCAATCGCCTTTTTTTATGAAAAGATATAAATGCTTTTTGTGGAATCTTCTTTATAGCTGCATCTCAATTGAGAACTAATTAAAAAATAAGAGACATGAAAAATTTAATTTACACAACACTTTTACTATTGGGGACATCGACATTGTTAGCACAAGCTAATTTTGGAACATTAAAAGGGAAAATAGTGGAAAACGAAACAAACGATCCTATACCAGGAGCTGTAGTTAGTTTAGATGTACGCGGAAACATAGTCAAAACAATTACAAATTATGATGGGAAATTCACTATTAAACCACTAAACTCCGGGACATATAACATGATGATTGTATCTGGAATTGACACACTTAAGCAGAATGGAATACTTATTAATGCCGATAAAATTACATTTATCAACGATTTAGTAATGACCAAAGGTCTATTAAAAACCTTTGAAATACACACTTGGAAAGAAAAATTAATAGATCCAGAAGACACTAAGATTGTCACAATCAAAGCGAAAGACATAGCAGTTCTTCCGGTTAGAACGAACATAAATCAGATAGCAAGAACAATGAGTTCTGAGATAAAAGTTTCCGAGGATGGCAATGAAATATACTTCAGAGGATCGCGAAACGGTGATGTTATGTATATTGTGGATGGAGTAAAAATAACAGGAGGAAGACCTACTTTACCTAGTGCTTCAATTCAAGCTATGCGGGTTTATACAGGTGGGGTTCCTGCTAAATATGGCGATGTATTGGGGGGAGTGATAATGGTAGAAACAAAAAGTTACTTCGATTACTACTCAATCTGGAAAGGAGAACAAGAAATGAAGGCATATAAAGAAAGTCATAATAAAGTAGTTGATTGATAAACTTAAGTAACAAAACAGCGTTTCATTCTTGCTATCCTTTTATTCAGTAATACCTATCATGCATTAAACTTTTTACAAACCCGCAACTTGTTAGTATATTCGCAATTCAAAAGCATTCATTGAGAAAAACCAAAAAAAATATCAAACAATTCCCTGATACTGAACTACTCATTCAGTACAAGAAAAGCAAGAACAATAAATACATTGGTATTTTATTCGAAAGGTACGGTCACCTTGTGTATGGTGTTTGTTTAAAGTACCTAAAGAATGTACAAGAAAGTCAAGATGCTACATCTTTAATTTTTGAAAAGGTGATGGATGACCTACTTAGAATGGATGTGATGAATTTTAAATCTTGGCTGTATATGGTATCTAAAAACCACTGCCTAATGCAATTAAGAAAGAAAAAACCTGAGAAAATTGAAAATATTTCTGAATTAGAATACAAACTCGAAGACAACCACGATTCTGAGTATGTGTTCATTAAAGAAAGTCAATTAAAAAACCTTGAAGAAGCAATAAAAAAACTAAAAGACGAGCAACAACAGTGTATTGATTTATTCTATTTAAAAGAAAAAACATACGATGAAATTGCAGGTATAACAGGTTACGAAACAAAAAAAGTTAAAAGTTATATTCAAAATGGAAAACGGAATTTAAAGATTATTTTAACTGAAAATCATACCTGAATAAAATGAACAGGAAAAAGAAAATATTCGAAAGCAACACCCCTCTTACCAAAGAGGAAATCGCCGCTTATTTAAAAGGCGACATGTCACAAGCTGACAAATATCAGCTTGAACAGAAAATTGCTGGGGATGAATTCAACAGCGACGCCATTGATGGTTTTGAATCTACTCCTGAAGCCATGGAAGGATTCAATGAATTAGAAGGTCACTTTCATGGAAACCTTCCTCGAAAAGTAGCTAGTAAATTTTGGAGATTCGAATTTTCATTTATTCTTATAATTACTATTGCTATAGGGCTCTATTTTATTGGACACCATTTTCTTGATCAAATTAATTTAGACGAAATTAAATTTGATGAAAGTAAATTAACTACACAGGTAAGAAATGATTCAAGTTCCGCTGATAATAATATCCCACCAATTGAAGAATTGGACGATAAAGAGATTGAAAACGCAGCTCCCTTAGAGGAAAGTAAACAACTAACTTCTGATAGAATTATTATTAATGCTCCCCTAATTATGGTTATAGATAGTTCTATTAATGAAATAGCTAAAATTGATAGTGCAATCCTGCTAATTAATGAAGAGAAAGAAATAATTAACGCAACATCAAATGACAAAAAAGAAATCACCAAAGTGAATACCACAAATGTTATAAATAGTAACATAGGAACTTTGTTTCTTTCCAGACTATTAGTTGTTGATTACACGAATATATATACGAAGGAAATCACTATCCCAAATTTTGAACTAACCGGAACAACTGCTGACAAAGAAAATAAAAGTGACAATGGTGCAAATGAATTAGCTGTAAATACCTATACGCAAAAAATCACTTATGTGGATTTTTTACAGGAGGTACAGTCGAAATTCAGAAAGAATAAATTTAAAGATGCATTAAAAGATTACAGGACCATTTTGACTCACTATTCAAATGATGTAAATGCGCACTTTTACATGGCTCTTTGTTATTTTAACATTAATAAACAAAAAAAGGCTATTCAGCATTTTGACAGAGTATTAAATCATGATTTTAATACTTTTCATGAGGAAGCAAAATGGTACAAAGCGATGAGTTTATATGAATCAGGTAAAATAAGTAAGTGTATAACGATATTGAATGAAATAGCTACTGAAAATGGATTTTATGCAAAAAAAGCAAGTAAGATGTTAAACAAGATTTAATTTGGAAAAGAAACCACACATCATTTTTTCGATTTTAAAATATTCAATATTTCTTTTTGGGATTTTATGGATAATGTATTCACTTACTATAGATTTAAAACAAGATAGGGAAGAATACGCCCGGAATAGTATAATTAGAAATGCTAATCCAATTATTGATGCAGCACAACTTTATAAAAAAGGAGAAATCAATAATGCAGAAAAACTATTGGACCAGCTTCTTAAAATAGACCCTAATGATTATAACAGCAGAATGCTACTGGCTGAGATTTTCCATGAGCAATGTATTAAAAATGATACGCTTTGCGAACACGCATTATTGCAACTAACTTTATTAATCAGGAAATTTCCGAAAAAACCAAGACCACTTGAACTTCGCTCTAAACTATTCCTGAAACTAAATGACACCATTTCCAGTAGAAATGATGTCATTACAATATCCAAAATAAGAGAACCTTTTTAATGCCCTAATGCCGCTAAATACCTCTCAGCATCTAAAGCAGCCATACAACCTGTGCCGGCAGCAGTTACCGCTTGACGATAATCTTTATCAGCAGCATCTCCAGAAACAAAAACTCCTGCAACATTTGTTTTGGAAGAACCAGGAGTATTTATAATATATCCTGTTTCGTCCATATCAAGATAAGGCTTGAAAATCTCGGTATTGGGAGTATGACCAATTGCAACGAAAAATCCTGTACAAGGGATATCTGTAACTTCTCCTGTTTTGTTGTTTTTCGTTCTCGCTCCTGTTACACCGTTATCATCTCCTAAAACTTCTTCAGTCTCAGTATTAAATAAAATTGTAATATTTTCAGTGTTTTTAACACGTTCAGCCATTATCTTAGAAGCTCTAAACTCATCTCTACGGACCAACATGGTTACTTTAGTACATATATTAGAAAGGTAATGTGCTTCTTCACATGCCGAATCTCCTGCACCAACAATTACTGTTTCTTGGCCTTTGTAGAAAAAACCGTCACAAACAGCACAAGCAGAAACTCCACCGCCTATTTTTAAATAATGTTGCTCAGATTCTAATCCTAAATATTTAGCCGAAGCTCCGGTAGAAATAACAATAGTATCCGCATGAATCTCTTTACCTCCATCAACCCAAACTTTATGAACGGGCCCTGTAAAATCTACTTTTGTGATATATCCTGATCGTATATCCGCATCAAACCTTTTTGCCTGTGCTTCCAGTTGTATCATCATCTCTGTACCATTCACTCCCTCAGGGTATCCAGGAAAATTATCAACCTCTGTCGTAGTGGTTAATTGTCCTCCTGGCTGCATTCCTTGATACAATACTGGAGCCATATTAGCTCTGGAAGCATATATTGCAGCTGTAAAACCTGCAGGACCCGAACCAATTATCAAACATTTAATTTTTTCTATTTCTTCACTCATTACTCTTTCTTTAATTATATCAAACAAATGTAATTATTATACGCAAACAGCGATGCAATTTATGTTACAATAAATCTCTTTTCAAATTATGAATAATAGAGTAACTTGAATTCCTATCGAATAAAATTATACTCCTTACTTGCTGCATTACCTCTTTCGTCTATCACCAAAACCTTTAACAAATGCCTTCCTTTAGAAATATTATTATATGAATCAAATGGTATGGAATAAGTTGCTCTTTTGGGAGCGTAATTCCCTAAAACCCAATTCCCATCTACAAAAGCATCGTAAGTTTCAATCCCACTCAAATTATCAGATATTTTAAACTGAATATTTTTAGCTGCGCTTAGATTTTTTCCTTCCGAAATATTTACCGCTGTAACAAGGGGAGGAACACTATCAATTTTAACCGCATAACTTCCAAATGCTCTTACTTTAGTCTGTACCCATCCATCTTTATACTCCCCTCCTTTTGCGTAAACTTTCCTCTTATCATCACTCACAGAAACGACTACTGCTTTATTCTCCATGTTTTTAGCAATGTTTTGTGTTTTAATTTTCATAATGAAATAATGATGAACAGGTATTTTAGAATTACCAAATCGGTGTAAATCTGATACCGTTTTTGACATTTCTTCTTCTTTATACTTTGCACGCAGGTCATTATAAACCGAGTTTTCTGGCAAATAAGCTTTAAACCCTTCTTTTTCAATTACAACATCTCCAGCCATAAGGATTGTATCACCAACCAATTGCGTTTTTGTTATCTTCTTAGCCATTTTTGTATGCGATTTAACTTGAAAAGTTACAGTTGAAGTATTCCCATATGTATCTTTAATGATATATTTCAATTGATGTATAGCATCATCATTAAAAAACAACTTCCCATTATTTATCAATCCATCATATAACGCTAGTTTGTTATTATCCGACACGTATGATTTATGAAAACTTCTGTTATTATTATGGTATTCATCGTAATCTTTGTGCGCATTTATATATCTATTCGTAAAAAAATCTATTTTTTCCATTGTTTGACGAAACACCAAACTATCATCAACAAATAACTCTATAGTATAAATACCGCATTTATTACCAGCTCCATTCAATTTATCGATTGTGTGAACTCCCACTCCAATTTCACCGTCAACCTCAATTACCGGATTGTCTTTAAGACTATAATTTCCTAAACTACCAGTGGTTGGATAAACTTTGGCAATATCCTTTCCATTTATAAACCCGTTGTCTAGCGGGTAGATTTTAATGTTACTCACGGTTGGTCGTATATCATCCTTTACATCAAACCCAAATAGTAAAGGATTAACCGCTTTTTCCGTTTCAGTTTCTCTTATCTCAAAATGTAAATGAGGGCCACCAGAACTGCCCGAATTACCTGAATAAGCAACTATTTCTTCTTTAGAAACCAGTAAATCCAAACTATCAGGATATATGGTTATAATCTCTGTTTCCATTTCAAATTGTTTTTTGCGCAAGTACTTTTCAATTTTATCTGGAAACCTACTCAAGTGGGCATATACAGAAGTATATCCATTTAGATGAGTTATATAAAGAGCTCTGCCATATCCCCAATGCGAAATATTGATTCTAGAAACATATCCAGAATCAATAGCATAAATACGATAACCCTCAGACCCTTTTGTTTTAATATCTAATCCTGTATGAAAATGATTGGACCTTAATTCAGCAAAATTACCTGCTAGAATCAATGGTATATGCATTGGAGCAACGAAATCCGTTTTATCATATTCAACTTGTGTGTAATATTGTTGAAAAGTCAACAAACAAACTACCACAATTAAAAATCTATTTATAAAATTCATAAAACTGAATATTATTGGGACCTATACCAATATCAAGCCATGAAGGTAATATTAATCACAATCTATAAAATTTTATTATGGCTTAGATATGCACACAGTTTCGTGAAAATTTGTTTAGTCTACCCACAACATTACCTTTGCCTGCAGGTAACCTTTGTTCAAAAAAGTAAATATTTAAATACTTTTTTAGACGATGCATTAAATAACATAAATATTTTTCAAGTAAATGCTCTTTAATAATTATTTAATATTTACTTATGTTTTGCTATTTGTAATCATCTACAATATAGCTAAGCACTTCATTAAAAACAGAGTAGTTCGAAACATTCTTATTTTTGGAGGAAATTTATTTATATTATTAACCATTGTCAAGGAGCATAGTCTTATTGTGTTAATGGCTTTGAGTTTATTTATTTTTCTTATCGGTAAACTCTTACAGAAAAAAGATAAAAAATGGATCTTATCTATCTCAGTAATATTTGTAATTACCCTGTTTTCAATTAGAAATTATGAGTTTGTGCAGGAACTACTCATTAAAGTAAAACTTTCGTTCATTAACACCCCTGCATTATCGGTTCAAAAAATTGGCTTATCCTATATTCTTTTCCGATACATCCATTGGCTAATTGAATCCTCTAAAAAAAAAATTCACGATTCAGACTTTTTAACTTTTTTAAACTACATATTCTTTTTTCCTTCCTTTCTTGCAGGTCCAATAGACAAGTACACCAACTTCCACTATTGGATTGGAAACAACAAGCTAACTTATCAAAAATCATTATTTTTTGCTGGGGCTTCCAGAGTATTTATCGGAACATTTAAAACTATAGGAATAGTTCCATTAATTATTGTTTATGCAACAGATTACACACAATTTTTGACCGACTACACTCCTAGTGTAGCGTTACTACTAAGTCTATTGGCATACTCTGCATATATCTTTTTAGACTTTTCTGGATATAGCGACATCGCAATTGGAACAGCATATATGATTGGCATAAAAACACCTGAAAACTTTAACGCTCCTTATCTATCATTAAACATCTCCGATTTCTGGAAACGTTGGCATATTACGTTCTCTTCTTTTTTAACCCTATATGTATTTAAGCCAATAATAAAACTTCTAAACTCAATCATTCACCCTAAAAGAAGATTGTTAGTCTCGGTAATTGGATACCTTCTCACTTTTATCATTTGCGGACTATGGCATGGCAGTTCAATAAACTTTCTATACTGGGGGCTGTGGCATGGAATAGGTCTTACCATTTATAAATTCTGGAATGTAAAAATAAAACCAAACAAAACATTCTTTGAAAGCCAATTTTACAAGGGGATTAGCATAGCAATAACCTTCATTTTTGTAACAATTGGATGGTTATTCTTTCATTATACCACAGAACAATTAGCAGAAATATTTGACCTCATTCGATGAAATTAATTAACGACATATACAAAACAAAAAATCTAGCTGAATATGGTCGGTTTATTTGCTATAGTTTACTAGCAATGATAGTAATTGGACCTTTTGTTATACCCAAATTCACTCCAAATTCGTCCAAACAACTTCTAAGTATTAACGGAAATCATTTAAAATATGATGATAAAGCAATCGTTTCTGACTTCTTTAGTTCTATTAAATCAAATGATGGTTACTTATTCCTAGGGACCTCGGAAAGCACAAGCATCAAATTTGGAGGAAATTATTACAACTTTCTAAATGACGATCCAGGTTTAAAAGTTAAGTTTACCATCCTTGCAGGTGCGGGCAGGACTTGTGGTAAATACATTCCTGTTTTTTTGAATCACAAAGCAGATGTTAAATCATTGAAAATATTTTACTATATAAATCCTGTCTACTGGAGAGAAGATTTATGTAATCCCAATAAAGCTTACTGGAAAAGATATAGTAATTATGGAGTATTGAAAAACGTTTCAATTTCTAATGAAGAAAAAGAAATATATTACAGAGAAGTGACCGAATACATGGATGGATTGAACGCTGGAGA
>Ga0206130_10002237_pt1 | contig 27109 bp, 24 predicted proteins | sample Helgoland_Spring_9_FD_148637 | JGI IMG/M metagenome (GOLD analysis project Ga0206130, IMG submission 148637) | Pelagic subsurface seawater microbial communities from Kabeltonne, Helgoland, North Sea - Helgoland_Spring_Bloom_20160512_1 | ecosystem: Environmental > Aquatic > Marine > Epipelagic ...
TGAAGTTATTTGCCCTTCTTTTACATATGTAGCAACTGCGGAAGTAATTTCTCTTTTAGGGTTAACCCCAGTAATGACGGATGTAGATCCAGATACTTTTAATATAACTGCTGATATAATTAAACCTCATATTACAAGTAAAACAAAAGCAATAGTGCCAGTTCACCTTTACGGGCAATCTTGTGATATGGAAGGTATTATGGATTTAGCTTTTGAGTTTGGCTTGTATGTAATTGAAGACAACGCACAGGCAATAGGAGCTAAATATACATTTAGTGATGGAACTGTAAAAAATACTGGAACAATTGGTCATATAGGTACTACTTCATTTTTCCCTTCCAAAAATCTTGGTTGTTATGGTGACGGAGGTGCAATGTTTACCAATGATGATCAAATTGCTAAAAATCTTAAAATGATAGCAAACCATGGTCAAGAAGTGAAATATTACCATAAAGTTACAGGTTGTAACTCAAGACTAGATTCCATCCAAGCTGCTATTTTAAATATAAAATTAAATTATTTGGATAACTATGCTGACTCAAGAAATAAAATGGCTGAAAATTATGATGAAAATTTCTCAGCTATTCAAGAATTATCAATACCAAAAAGACAACACAATTCAACACATGTATTTCATCAATATACCCTCAAGATTGTACCTGAATTAAGAAATGCTTTAATTAATTTTTTAAACGATAATGAGATTCCTGTCATGATATATTATCCTGTTCCACTTTATAAACAAGAAGCATTTAGCAAGTACGTAAATATTGATTTTAAGATAGCAAATGTGGAACAATTGTGTAAAACTGTGTTCTCGTTGCCAATTCATACCGAGATTGAAAATTCTAATCAAGAATTTATAATTAATAAAGTAAAAGAATTTTTTAATAAAATATAAATTCCAGAATGGAAACAAAAAATTATTTCGTTCATGAAAGTTCATACGTTGACGAGCCCTGTCAAATAGGAAAAGGAACAAAGATATGGCACTTTTCACATGTTATGAAAAATTCAGTAATTGGAGAAAATTGTAATATTGGTCAAAATGTTGTGGTCTCACCAGATGTACAATTAGGTAATAACGTTAAAATTCAAAACAACGTATCAGTATATACTGGAGTTGTCTGTGAAGATGATGTGTTTTTGGGTCCATCAATGGTGTTTACCAACGTAATAAATCCAAGAAGCGGCGTTATCCGAAAAGAGGAGTACATGAAGACTGTTGTTAAAAAAGGAGCCTCTATTGGTGCTAATGCAACAATCGTATGTGGTAACAATATTGGTAAATATGCATTTATTGGGGCTGGAGCGGTTGTTACAAAAGAAGTTCCAGATTATGCATTAATGGTAGGTAACCCATCAAAAAATATAGGTTGGATGAGTGAGTATGGCGAGCGTTTAAATTTTGATAGTTTAGGAATAGCAATTTGTGACAATACAGGTTTAAAATATAAGTTAAGTAATAAATTAGTACATAAAATAGATGAGTAAAAATTTCGCTTTAATTGGAGCTTCAGGATATATCGCTCCTAGGCATTTACAGGCAATAAAAGATACAGATAATAATTTAGTAGCCGCATTAGATCGTTTTGATAGTGTTGGGGTTATGGATAGTTTTTTTCCAGATGCTGATTTTTTTGTTGAAACTGAGCGTTTTGACAGGCATATAGAGAAATTAAAATATGATAAAGGGATAAACTTAGATTATGTTAGTATTTGCACCCCAAATTACTTACATGATGCTCATATAAGAATGGCTTTAAGAAGAGGTGCAGATGCAATTTGTGAAAAACCGTTAGTTACAAATCCTTGGAATTTGGACGCTCTTCAAAAAATGGAAAAAGAATCTGGACAAAGAGTTTGGAATATTTTACAACTAAGATTACACAAGAGTATCATTGATTTAAAAAAGAAAGTGGAAGCAGCTCCAAAAAATAAAGTTTTTGATATAGATCTTACCTATTTAACCTCCAGAGGAAATTGGTATTATACATCTTGGAAAGGAGATACTCAAAAATCAGGAGGGATTGCTACAAATATTGGGGTACACTTTTATGATATGTTGTCTTGGATTTTTGGGGATGTAAAAGAAAACATTGTTCACCTTCAAACACATGATAGAGCATCTGGTTATTTAGAGTTTGAAAGGGCCAGAGTTCGTTGGTTTTTGTCCATAAATTATGATGTATTACCTCAAGAAATAAAAGCTAAAGGACAAAGAACGTATAGGTCAATCACAATTGAGGGTGAAGAATTAGAGTTTAGTGGAGGATTTACTGATTTACACACAAGAGTTTATGAAGGTATTTTAGACAATAGGGGTTATGGGATAGAGGACGCTAGGCAAGCAATAGAGATTGTACATGATATTAGAAATTCTGAACCAATTGGTTTAAAAGGTGATTATCATCCTTTTGCGAGATTAAAAACAAGCAAACATCCTTTTAGAAAATAAATATGAAAAAAGTTTCCTTACCAATATTCCTTTCAAGACCAGGCCTTAATGATGAAGATATTTCAAACGTAGTTGAAGTATTAAAGTCTGGAAATCTTGTTCAAGGTGAAAAGGTCCTTGAATTAGAAGAAAAGACAAGTTTATATTTAAATTCTAAAAAGTGTTCAGCAGTTAGTAATGGAACCGCTAGCCTTCACCTAGCTCTTATTGCATTAGGAGTTGGACCAGGAGATGAAGTTATAATTCCTGCCTTATCATACATAGCTACTGGAAATGTAGTTGAAATAGTTGGAGCTAAACCTATATTTGTAGATGTAGATTTAGATACTTTTAATATAGATGCTAGTGAAATTGAGAGCAAAATAACTAAAAATACAAAATGTATAATGCCAGTACATGAATTTGGATTGTGTGCTTCAATGGAAGAAATTATGAAAATTTCTAAAAAACATAATATTCCTGTGATTGAGGATGCTGCGTGTGCACTTGGAGCTAGTTTGAATGGTAAAGCTGCAGGTACTTTTGGAGAGTTTGGTTCTTTTTCTTTACATCCAAGAAAATCAATAACCTCTGGAGAAGGGGGTCTTTTAGTTAGTAATGCAATAGAACTAGATGATAAAATTAAAATTTTAAGAAACCATGGAGTTGATTCGAAAACAAACCCTCCGACGTTCGTAGCTGCTGGATATAATTACAGATTAACAGATTTTCAAGCCGCTCTAGTATTAAGTCAATTTAATAGGATTGAAAAAATTATAAGCTATAAGAGACCACTTGTAGATTATTATTTAAAAAATCTCCGAACAGATATCTTAAAACTACCCCTTGAACCAAAAAATTTTAAACATTCTTGGCAAACCTTTCATGTATTGGTAGAGAGCAATGATATAAGAAATAGACTTATGGCGTTTTTAAAAGAAAATAAAGTGTATGTGAATTACGGAGCACAATGTATACCGCACATGGATTATTATCAAAAAAAATATGGATATGATTCTAAGGTGCTTTTTCCTAATGCTTTACAATCTTTTAATTGTGGACTAGCCTTGCCTTTAGATGAAAATCTAACAATTATTGAAATTGAATATATAACCAATCTAATTAATAAATTCTAATGATACAAAACAAAAATATCTTTATAACTGGTGGAGCCGGTTTTATTGCCAATACGTTAATTGGTCACTACGTTGAAAAAAACAAAATAACAGTGTATGATAATTTTCATAGAGATACGCTTTCTTCTAGTAAGTATGCTAAGCATGAAAATATAACAATTATCAAAGGAGATGTTCTAGATCTTGACCATCTTACCGAAAGTATGAAAGGTGCAGATATTGTTATACATGCTGCTGGAATTGCAGGAATAGATACAGTGATTAAGAATCCTGTTAAAACAATGAGAGTAAATATGATTGGAACTTCTAACGCTCTAGAAGCAGCAAGAATAAATGAAATAAAAGATAGGTTTATTGATTTTTCAACTTCAGAAGTGTTTGGATCAATGGCATTCAGGTCTACAGAAGGTGATGAAACTGTTTCAGGATCTGCTGGAGAAGCAAGATGGACTTATGCTGTATCAAAACTAGCAGGAGAACACCTTACTCATGCATATCATAGTCAATATAAGTTGCCTGTAGTAACAGTTAGGCCATTTAATGTTTATGGCCCAGGTCAAACAGGAGAAGGTGCAATACAGATATTCATAAAAAGAGCACTTTTAAATCAAGATATTAAGATTGATGGTGATGGGAGTCAAATTAGAGCTTGGTGTTATGTTGATGATTTTGTTGATTGTTTGATTATGTGTATTGAAGATCCAAAGGCAATTGGAGAAAGTTTTAATCTTGGAAATTCTAGAGCTATTACGACAATTTTAGGTTTAGCAAAAGAAGTTATTAGGATTTTAAAATCAGATTCTAAAATTATATTTGAAGCACCACTTTCGGCAGATATAGCGATTCGTATTCCAAGTGTCATTAAAGCAAAGGAACTTTTAGGTTTTCAGGCGAAGGTTGATTTAGATGATGGAATAATTCAGACGGCAAGATGGATTAAAGATAATTTATAATTTAAATAACACAATCATGATAAAAAATGAAAAAAGAAATAATAATTTAAGACCCAATATTCTGAGACAATTTATTTCTAATGTAATGACTGATGATGAACGAGCTAATTTGTGGGGGCTCCCTATTGGTTGTCGAATGAGAGAAAATGCTAAAATAATTTCCCAAGAGAATTTTGAATGCGGTGAATATGTATGGATTGGTGAGGGAGCTATATTGGATGCTTCAGGAGGACTTGAAATAGGCTCTCACACTAGCATAGGTTTATATGTAATGATTTGGAGTCACACTAGTTATCTTGCAAATTTGAGTTATAATAATGTTATTGGGAGTGATTTAATAACTAGGAGAAAAACAAAAATAGGAAAGGGCTGTTTTATTGCGGGTCATAGTGTAATTTATGATGGAATTACAATTGGAGATCGTACAGTAATATTACCTGGAACAGTTGTCACTAAAAACATTGAAGGTAATTGTATTGTGGGTGGATCTCCTGCAAAAATTATTAAAAAAATTGATGATGAGTTTATCAATGAGAAAATTAGACAAATTAGAAATAATGAAAAATAAAATAAATATTGGAGATGAAGCTACTTTGAATAAAGTCTTTACGAGTGAAGATGTGTATCATTTTGCTAATATATCACTTGATAATAATCCTATTCATTTAGATGATGAATATGCTTCTAAAACAATTTTCAAGGCTAGGATAGTTCAAGGGATTTTAGTTTCAGGACTTATTTCAGCCGTAATTGCTAATAAACTTCCAGGTAACGGGAGTATATATTTAAAGCAGGAGTTAAATTTTAAAATACCAGTTTTTATTGGAGATGAAATTACGGCTAAAATTCTTGTTACAAAGATCCATCAAAATAAACCGATATATACTTTATCAACGATTTGTACTAATCAAAATAATGAGATTGTTATTGATGGTGAAGCTATAATATTGCTAAATAGAAAAAAGGATATATGATTTATATAATTGATTATGGACTAGGTAATTTAGCATCAATTAAGAATATGTTTAAACATATTGGTGTAAGAGATGTAAAAATAACATCAGATAAATCAGAATTAGAAAAAGCAGAAAAAATTATTTTGCCTGGAGTTGGGGCTTTCGATAATGGTATGCAACATTTAAAAAAATATGATTTAATAGAAGTCTTAAATAAAAAGGCGTTAGTTGATAAAATTCCTTTTTTGGGAATTTGTTTAGGTATGCAATTAATGACAAAAGGCAGTTTAGAAGGGGAAGAAAAGGGCTTGGGTTGGTTTGATGCACAAGCCGTGAAATTTGAACCAATGAACGGTTTTAAAGTGCCACACATGGGATGGAACCATGTTAAGCCAGTAAACGATAAGAATAATTTTTTATGTAATGATAAGAACTATCGTTTTTATTTTGTGCATTCTTATTATGTTGAAAGCAATAACCCTAGAGATGTTTTATTTGAGACTGAATATGGCACATCGTTTCATTCTGCAATACAAAGAGATAATATTATAGGTATGCAATTCCATCCTGAAAAAAGTTTGCATTTTGGTATGGATATTTTTAAGCAATTTTCAAAACTTTAGTTAACATGGCTTTAAAAAGAATTATGCCTTGCCTTTTGCTACAGGGCAAGAGACTGGTGAAAACAGTAAACTTTAAAAATGCGTCATATGTTGGTGATCCAATTAATGCTGTAAAAATATTTAATGATAAAGAAGTTGATGAGCTATTAGTGCTTGATATTTTAGCTACCAAAAATGGAGAAATAGATTTTGATTTGCTAAAAGATTTTACTTCTGAATGCTTTATGCCTTTAGCATATGGAGGAGGTGTTCGAACTGTTGAAGATTTTCAAAAATTGTATAGTATAGGAATTGAGAAAGTTGTTGTAAATACTTTGTTAATTGATAATCCTAAAATAGTTAAGAGTGCTGCAAATAAATTTGGAAACCAAAGTATTGTGGCTTCAATTGACGTAATATACAACTCAATAAATGATAATTATGAAATCTATTCTCACTCTAATAGAGATATTAACATGAATTTAGAAGAATATCTTACTTATGTTTTAAGTTTAAATATTGGTGAAATATTTATTACATCTGTAGACAGAGAAGGTACTTGGAATGGATTTGATAATGATCTTATTAATTATGTAAATAATTTTGTTGATGTACCTATCATTGCTAACGGTGGATGTGGTTCAAAAGAGGATTTAAAAAATGTATTATATAATATAGGAGTTCAAGCTGCTGCTTTAAGTAGCATGGCTGTATATCAGAAAAAAGATATGGGCGTATTAATAAGGTTTCCTAAACGAAATGAAATAATAAGAGATGAACAATCATTATAAGTTTTTAAATAGTTACAAGGAAGAAGAAATTCAAGCTTGTACACGATGTATTTACGATTCAAGAATACCAAAAATAACTTTCGACGAAAAGGGTGTTTGTAACTACTGTGCACAGTATGATCAGATGATGGATGAGTATCCAATAGGGCAAGAAGGTTTAAAAATCATAGAAAAAGAGATAGAACAGGTAAAGAAAGATGGCAAAGGTAAACCATATGATGTTGTTATTGGGGTAAGTGGGGGAGCCGATTCTTCCTATATGTTACATGTTGCAAAAAAAAAATATGGATTACGGGTGCTTGCGGCACATTTTGATAACACCTATAATTCAAGAATAGCTGTAGAGAATATAGATTGTGTTTTAGAAAAATTAGATATTGATTTGTATACCCATGTCGTCGACAATATTCAGTATCAAAAAATTTACAAATCATTTTTTAAAGCATCAGTTCCTGAGGTTGATACCCCAACCGATATAGCTTTAGCAGCTGTACATTATCAAGCTGCAGAGAAATATGGGATAAAACATATTTGGGAAGGACATTCTTTCCGTACAGAAGGAATTTCACCTTCTGGTTGGGTTTATATGGACGCCATGTATATTAAAAGAATTCATGAAAAATATGGAGATGGAGATTTGGGGAATTTACCTGTATTATGGCTAGATAAATGGATAAAATGGATTTCTGAAGATAAAATAAAAAAATTTAGACCTTTATATTACTTAGATTATAATAAAGAAAAAGTAAAAATAATGCTAGAAAAAGAATATGGATGGCAGTGGTATGGAGGGCACCACATGGAGAATAGAACAGCCTATTTTTCAAACAATTATTATGTTTTGAAGAAGTTCGGAATAGACTTGAGATACGCAGAATTTTCAGCATTGGTAAGAGCAGGAATGATGACTAGAAAAGTTGCCCTAGAAAAGATTAAAGAAGACAAACCTTTTGATCAAGATATATTAGAAGAGATTAAAAAAAGAACTAACACCTCTGACCAAGAATGGGAAGAAATAATGGCAGCACCACCTAGTCATTATACTGAACACGAGACCTATAAAAAGACTTTTGAGGAGAAAAAAGAGTTTTTTTATGACCTTTATAAAGGAGGATACGTTACAAAAAGTTTTTATTATAAATTTTGTGTGTTAAAGGATAATTAATATGGATAAGACAAAAAGACCAAATATATACTGGTTTATTATTGATTCAGTAAGAACTTATAAAACTGGACTTGATGATAGAGATAGAATTGATATTCTTGATGAAGTTGGTAAAGATGCTTCTGAGTTTTTAAATTGTGTAACTGGAGCACCTAGCTCATTGTTGTCTGCGGGAACAATCTTCACAGGTCTCCCAGCAACTTTTGTAGCTAGACACTTTAATGAGTGGAAGTTTACCGGGATGGAAATTAGCACAATGGCATCTCTAAAAGAAGAGTACAATTATGAAACGTATCCAATTTTGGATACACGTGATTTAAGAGAGATTCTTCATAAAATAGTACCGCCCTTAAAACATAAGGAACTCCCTAAGGAGTATAATTTATCTGATTATGTTTGGCATAATAAAGATGTAACAAAAATATTTAAGCATTATCTTAAAAAAGAGGATCCTGAAAAGAATAACGCATATATAATGTGGTATGATTGTAGAAGAGATCCTAAAGTAAATGATTATGTGAAGGAAGCTATAGATGCAATTAAGGCAAAAGGAGACTTTGATAACTCTATTATTTTAATGCACTCCGACCACGGGTATCCAGATCCAATTACTAAACTTAATGAAGAATACTTTAACGGTATTGGTCATGATATGATTTTAACAGATGATAATATTAAAGTTCCTTTGATTATAAAAACTCCAAATGGACCTAAAGGTGTAAAGTTTGAACATCAAGTTGGCTTAGTTGATGTTTTGCCAACTATTTTTGATACTTTGGATATAAAGTACGAAAAACTCAATACTTCATTCCAAGGAAAGTCATTACTTCCAATCATTAATAATCAAGAAGAAGATAATAGAACAATTAGGGTAGAAACAAGACTTCCCATGGATGTTAAAAGGTTAGGATGTTTTCGTAATAACAACTATAAATATATTTATTTATACAATGATGAGTTGGAGTTTTTTTATAATTTAAAAAATGATCCGCAAGAGATAGAAAATTTAGTTCATGAAGAAAAATATTTAGAAGAATTAACTCATTTTAGAAAGCTAAATGATAAATATGAAAAGGAATTATATTTATTTCATGATGAGCAAATTGAAAAAAATATTTCGTCTTCAATTAAAAAAATTAAAAATGAAATTAAAAATAATAATAAAAACATTGTTGTTGTTACTAAGGGGGTTGAATTAATAGACCTACTTATTAAAAAATTAAAAGCAGTATTTCCAGAATCTTCAATTAGCTTAATTTTTGTTGAAGGAAAAAAATTAAATCCTTCTTTAGTAGATAATGTCTATTATTTAAAAGATTTGAATAAAAAAAACATGCAATCCTTAAATTTAAAAAATACAAATTTGACAATATTTTTTACTGAAAATTCTTCAAGAGTGTTTCTTAAAAAAGATCACATAGATGCAGTAAAATCTTTAAATGCTGAAAAAAGTTATTTAATGAACTTTAATTTTGAGTTAATTAATTATTTTAATTCTAAATTATTTAATGCAACACATCTTAAACTATTTTTTGATTGGGAATCTAAAGGGTATTTTTATAAGCAAGAACCAGCATATTTTTTTAAGGATGTTTATATTTTTATTAAATATTTTTTTATTAAGCTATTTAAGTATTTGTCAAAATCTCAACAGGATATTGATTTAAAGGCTGCGAGAGAAGCAATTTTTTACAGGGCAGCAGTTTTAAAAACAAACAAATCCCAAGATTATGATGAGATGGATAAAGATCAATTGGCATATGAAATCGATAGATTAAATACTAGGGAGAAATAATAAATGGCTTCATCAATTAAAAAACAGGTTATAAGTTTATTTATTGGCAAATTCATGTCTATGCTAATTTTAATTTTATTACCGGTTGTTTTGGTTCGGTTAATGGAAAAATTAGACTATGGGTTATATCAGCAGGGGATTTTAATTATTAATTCTGTTGGTGCAATTTTTGCATTTGGAATTTCAAGTAGTTTTTACTATTTCTTTAATATTATAAATATTAAAGAAAAAAAACAATTAATATGGCAGTCTGGTTTTCTATTATTGATACTAGCTATTATATCAAGTTTTATTCTTATTTTCTTTAATGAATATTTGTCTTTAATTGTTAGTAATGTGGAGATCCTTCAATTAGTTTTACCAATCGGATTGTCTGTTTTCTTTTTCATTTTATCTGACCCAATTGAGCATTTATTAATTGTTGAAAAAAAATCAAAAGCAGTAATTCTCCTATTAATTATTCAAAGTGTCATAAAAGCTTCTTTAATAATATTTGCATTTACTAAATTTGACAGTATAGCTGTCGTATTTTGGTTTATTTCTTTTTTTTATGCACTTAAATTTGCTTTTTATCTTTTTTATATTTCCCAAAATTACAGGATTATAGACGTCTTCATTAACTGGGATAATTCTTTTTTATTTAGACAATTAAAATTTACTTATCCATTAGGTTTGGGGAATATTGTTGGTGTTATTGGAGAAAAAATTGATAAGTTTATTTTATCAGCTAACTTTAATTCATCAGATTTTGCCATGTATTCTGTCGCTCAATTTAGACTTCCAATAATTTCTTTGATATTTCCTGCAGTTTCTAATGTTTTAGGTCCACAGATTGCTGTCTGTGGTAAGGAGGGTGACCTAATAAAAGCTAAAATATATTGGCATAAAATAATTGAAAAATTTTCTTTAGTTATTATTCCATTTGTGATGTATTCAATTTTTTCTGCTAGAGAGTTGATTACCTTACTCTATACAATTAAATATATTGAAGCAGCTTATTTGTATCAAATATTCCTTTTTACATTTTTTATACAAATGTTGAGCCGAGGTATTATACTTCACTCATTTGGCTACACGAAATATATTTTTAAAGTAAAGATAATAGTATTCATTTGCAGTATTTTATTGAGTTTTCTATTGATTCCAAGTTATGGTATATATGGTGCTACATTTTCTTATGTCTTTGTTTTTTATCTTAGTGGTATAATTCAAGTTGGAAAAACTAAAGCTATTTTAAACCTAAAGTTAAGAGAACTTCTTCCGTTTTCATATATAATTAAGGTTACAGTTATTTCTTTACTTAGTTTAACCGTTGTCATTCCTTTTAAGTTTTTTAGAATTAATGACTTCTTATTTCTGTCTTTAACATTTGTTTTATTTTTTACCTCAATTATTTTTCTCTTTCTTCATAAAGGATTAATAAAAAAGGAAAAAATAACCACTATAATAGAAAAAGTTAAAATATGGTAAGATCAAATTTTATTAGTATTTCAGTTTTTTTAATATTAATAGCTGAAACAATTCCATTAAAAATATTTGGTTTACCCTCTCCATTTGAATTTAGCCAAATATTTTATTTAATCTCCTTTTTTTTATTGTACAATAAAAATTCTTTTCTTTCTTTTCTGTCTAGCTCAATATTTAGAAAATTATACTCAAGTTATTTTTTATTTTTAATACTTCAATATATTATTGGAAATTATTTTAAAGAAGAACCTGGTTTTAATTTTCCCTTTTTTAATGCTGCTTCATCTTTTATAATTTTATATGTATTTTACCAAATTCATTCATGGAATCAATTAATAAGGTGTAATAATCTATTAATTTTAGTTTTACTTTTTGCAAATTTATTTGGTATACTTATTTTTATTTTTGGAGAACCTTTTGCATCAATACGTATGACTCTTGCAGCTTACACTGAAGGTTGGGTTTTTTATGGGAAGGGAGATCCAATTGCAGCGCTCTCTCCAACCGTATTTATTTACGCCTATCCAGTTATTATTTTGCCAATATTATCTCTTACATCTTATTCAATTACAAGAAATTATAGATATTTAATATTGATGTTTTTTAGTTTGATAATTGTAACATTAAATTCTGAAAGAATTTCATTCGGAGCTACATTTTTAATGCTTTTAATTTTAATATACAAACTTAAAATAAGAGTTAAACTAAGTACTTTTTTTTTAGGTTCTTTGATTTTTCTTGTTCTTTTTAATTTTTTTTCGCAAGATATTTTATCCGAATCATCAGGTTATAATAGATCCTTTTCATCCAATAATGACATTGAAAATAGATTTTTTAAAATGGGGACTGCTATATATACAGTTTTTAAAAGTCCATTAACCGGGGGCACAAATAAAGAATATATTAATACTACCATAAGAGAATTTGGTTTTAAGCCGTCATCGGCGCATAATACTTATATAAATATTGCAAGGAATTCTGGAGTCTTTGGATTTATTTTGTTTTTAATTTTTTTGCGTTTTTTGTATAGAATCATAATATGGATACAAAAACAGAGCAATTTTGCTGAAAAAAGATTTTTTTACGGCTACATATATTCTTTTTTTGCGATTTTGATGGTTGGTTTTTTTCACAATGGAGGTGTTTTTACAAGAGAGCCTTGGACTTGGATATTAATTGGTTTTCTAGTAAGTTTTACTAATTTTAAAAAGTTCTCGACTTTTAAAAAATCACAATACAATTAGCTTATTATTAATTTTATGAAGAAAATAAAAATACTTTTTTTTATTGAAAGCCTTCGTTCAAGCGGAAAGGAAAGACGTTTAACTGAACTTTTAAAAGGTTTAATAAATTACCCAAATATTGAATGTCAACTTGTGCTTACTGATAAGGATATACATTATAAAGAAGTACTTAAGCTGAAAATTGAAATACACTATATCATAAGGAAATATTTAAAAAAAGATCCAAGACTTTTTTTTAAATTTTACAAGATTGCTAAATCGTTTAAGCCAGATATAATTCATGTTTGGGGAAATATGACTTCAATATATGCTATACCCACAAAAGTTTTGATGGGAATTCCAATGATAAATAGTCAAATCACAAATGTTACCTTAATAAAATCAACCAAGGTTACGTTTCTTTTTTCTAATGTCATTGTCGCAAACAGTATGGCTGGATTAAAAGCTTATAATGCTCCAGATTACAAAAGCTTATGCATCTATAACGGTTTTGATTTTAATCGATTAAAAAATGTGACCAACAAAACTAGTTTAAGGGAAAAGTTCTCTATTAACTCAAAATATATTGTTTGCATGATTTCTTCATTTGTTGAAAATAAAGATTATTCTACTTATATCAAAGCTGCAATAACTATACTAGAAAATGAAAAGAATATAACTTTTTTGTGTGTTGGGAATGGAGATGATCACAAATACAGAAAACTAGTTAAGAATGAACATAAAAATAACATTAGATTTTTAGGAAAACAAACTAATGTTGAATCCATAATTAATATTTGTGACATTGGAGTGTTATCAACATACACCGAAGGTATTTCAAATTCTATTATGGAATTTATGGCATTTGAAAAACCTGTTGTTGCAACTGAAGGTGGGGGGACAATAGAGCTTGTTCAAGATGGTATTACGGGTTTTCTCGTGCCGCAGAGATCTCCAGACTTATTGTCTGATAGAATATACCGTCTTATCTGTGATGATAAATTAAGGCATAACATGGGCTCAAATGGAAAAAGCAGAATTGAAAATTGTTTTAATTTAGAGGAAAAGGCGAGCTTATATGCAAATTTATATCTTAATACGATTGATAATTAATATAATTTAACTAATATCCTTAATTAAGCCCAAAAGTATTTCATTTTTGAAAAGCTTAATATTTATGTATGATTATGAAAGAAAAAGTTTGTTTAACTACATTTGTTCACGGTGAGAAATATCAAGATTTTATTCCTTTGTTTATTTATTCGGTAAAGAAGTCATATCCTGATTATAGTATTAAATTATTCGTTAGCGGAAGTCTAAAAGATGGAGTGAGAAGCCAGTTGTCACTATTAAATATTTTTGACGATTTTGAAGTTTTAGAAAATCAATTTGAGGATTTAAATATTTGCTCTCCTCTTGAAGCTAGGACAGTAAGATGGATTCTACCACGTGAAAATTTTTTGGCATATGATTACGTATACGTTGTTGATATTGACATTTTCTATATTATTGAGCCTATATCTCTGCATAAACAACATATTATGCATATGGAATATTTGGGGCTTCCTTTTAGTAATATAAGAAGAAATTATAATGCAAAGGCGAATACTCTTAAATTAATATATCAACGATTAAGAGATACTGGTCCAACAGCATTCCTTAAGTTTATAAGGACTGGTAATCTTAAAGCAAAGCAATTGACAGGACTCCATTTTTTTAAAGTAGAACCATATTTTGAGAAGATGAATGATAGTATAAAAGAATTGACAGAAATAATTTCATCAAAATCATATAGAACAGATATGATTAATAATGATGAAGTTTTTTTGTACAAAATGATTGAAAAATCTGGTATAGATATGACTAAAATTGGCTTGATGAAAAATTCGGTTAGTATGTTAGATTATAACCAGCCCGAACGATTAGAATTTAGACCTCATCATGGTATTCATTTAGGTATTTTTAGAAATAGAGGTTCAGAAAAGTCTCTAGAACCAATATTAAGAACTAAAGAGTATGATTACTACATTAAAGTGTTTGAACAGTTTTTTGACGATCCTTTATTTAGAGACCTCTTAATTCATGGAAGTAAAACAATTAATAAAATGATTAAAAGATTAACTATCTATTATGATCTAGATAATAGTGAGACGAAAAATGTTTGAAAATGACTAATATTTGTGTATTCACGAATACCCTATTAAAGGGAGGTGCAGAAAAACAAGCCGTGCTCTTGAGTAAAGCATTGTCAGATCGTTATCGAGTTTTATTAGTTGTTTATTATGGTAATCTAGTTAGTGAAGAATACATTAAAATTATAGAAGGGTTTCCAGTTGAAATAAAATACTTAAGTGGTTCTCATTTCACAAAGTTTATAAAGTTTTATTATTTTTTGAGAAATCATAAAGTTAATATTCTTTTTACTTATTTGCTAACAACTAATTTTGTTGGTGGCTTTATAGGTAAAATTGCTGGTGTGAAATACAAGATAGGGGGTATAAGAAGCTCTAAAATAGATAAAAAAAAACTCTGTCTTCAACGTTTTTTGCATAACCATGTTAATGAGTTCACTATTTTTAATAATCACCAAGGATTAGTCAATTTATGTAAAAATGGATTTAATATTTCAAAATCAGTTATGATTCCTAATTGTTTTGATTTAGAGACAAAATTAATAAAACGCCCTTTGGCTAATAAGATAAAAATATTATCTGTTGGAAGATTTCATAAGGCAAAAGATTATCCCACTGCAATTAAGTCTTTAATTGAATTAATAAGATTTTATCCAGATGTAGAATATACTATTATTGGTTATGGAAGTTTAGAGAAAGATATACAGAATCTAATAATTGAAAATAATGCAGAAGAATACATAAAATTGGTTATAAACCCAGATAATATTAAAGAATATTATATAAGTTCGGATATATACTTAATGACATCAATATTTGAGGGAATGTCAAATACATTGCTTGAGGCAATGAGTTATTCACTGCCCCTAGTGGCAACAAATGTTGGAGATAATGGGAAATTAGTAAAAGAAGGTTTCAATGGATATTTAAGTCCCCCAAAAGATATTCAAGCCATAACAAAATCATTATTAAAACTTTGTGAGTCACAGGAAATGAGAAAACAATTTGGAAAAAATAGTTATAAACATCTTAATGATAATTTTTCATTAGATAAATTTAAAAGTAAATATTTTAATTTCATCGATAACTTGAGGGAATGAAAAAGAAAAATATAGGAGTAATTGGGTTAAAGGGACTTCCTGCATTTGGAGGTGCGGCAATTGTTGGTCAAAGTATCATACAACAACTAAAAGTCAAATACAACTTTACTGTATATGCCATTTCTTCACATACCGATTTGAAATCAGGCACTTACAAAGATTATAATCTTGTGGTATTTAATAAGTTTTTTATTTCGGAGTTAAATATTTTGTATTATTATCTAGCTTCTGCGTTCCATTCTTTATTTAAAAATTTTCATCTAATTCATTTACATCATAGTACTGCTGCTTTTATTATTTTTGTTTTACGATTGAAGTACAAGGTTATATCAACTTCTCATGGCCTTGAAACAGACAACAAATGGAAATATCTAAAAACATACATTAGAATACAAGCTAAAATACTTTTAGGTTATTCAAATATAATAACAACTGTATCACTTCTAGAGTTTGATAAACACAATAATAAATATAAAGAATTATATTATATTCCAAATGGGATTAATTTACCATTAGATAATAATTTTAATTCTCCTCCTCAAGGTGAGTATATATTATTTTGTGCTGGAAGAATCATTCCAATAAAAGGATGTCATATTTTTTTAGAGGCAATGTTAAAATTAAACTTCAAAGGTAGAATATTAATTATTGGAGACCTCGATCAATTGCCAGAATATAAAAGACAAATTATTAATTTGGCAGAATGTCTTAATGTTGAATTTATTAGTCTTATAAAAAATAAAGCATTATTGCATTCATATATAGTAAAATCAAAGCTTTTTATTTTCCCTTCTTTATTTGAGAATATGTCTATGATGCTATTGGAAGCAATTAGTTTAAAAGCTAATATTATTTGTAGCGATATACCCGCAAATACCTTAATATTTAGTAATGATGAGATTTTGTTTTTTAAAAATAACGATTCAAATGATCTAGCAGAAAAATTTAGTTTTGTCCTAGAGAATATGGACATATTAGAAGAAAAAAGCATAAAAGCATATAATCGATTAGAAACTGACTATTTGTGGGATAATATTGCTCATAAATACAGTCACTTATATGAAAAACTGCTCTAAAAAATATCAATGTTCAGTAAATATTTACAGCTATCCCAAATAGCTTTTTAGCTAGAAGTAGTTAATCCCTAAAAAAATTCAATTTAAATTATATTAATATACTATGAATTATAAAATAATTACCAATCCTGAGTTAATAAATAGAAATGATTGGGACACGTTTATATTAAATCATCCAAATGGCAACATCTTTCAATCATCTTATTATTATTATGCAATGACTAAGGTAGATTTATATACCCCATTTTTCTATTGTGTAATCGATGAAACGGAACAAATAAAAGGAATTCTAGTTTCCGTTGTTTATAAACAGCATAGGGGGTTAATTGGTTTTTTATCCTCACGTTCTATTATACATGGTGGTCCAATTATTCTTAATTCAGATACAGATGTTTTAGAATTACTTTTGGCAAAGTATTTGGCGGAGATTAAGTCAAAAGCTATTTTTAGTCAATTTAGAAATTCTTGGATTCAAGCAAATGAGAAATGTATATTTGAGGAAAAGAATATTATTTTTGAGGATCATTTGGACATAATTATTGATTTGACTAATGATGAAGAAAAATTGTGGAAAGATGTTCATTCCAAAAGGAGAAATGAAATAAGGAGAGCAACAAAAGAAGGGACTTTTTTTAGAAAAGCTGAAAATATTAGAGATTTTAAGAGTGCTTACAATATATTATTGGAAGTTTATGAAAGAGTGAAAGTTCCAATACCTTCTTTTACAATATTAAAAAATATTTATAAAGAACTTTCAAAAGATAACATGATACAATGTTTTTTAGCCATAAATGATGATAAAATAATCGGGACAATGATAGCCTTTACATATAATAATATTATATACGATTGGTATGCTGGCGCAAAAAAAGAATTTTATAAGAAATATCCAAATGATCTTATTCCCTGGGAAGTATTTAAATGGGGTAAAGCTAATGGCTTTAATCAGTTTGATTTTGGAGGAGCTGGAAAACCAAATCAACACTATGGAGTGCGAGATTATAAATTAAAATTTGGCGGTAAACTTGTTAACTTCGGAAGGTATGAAGTTATTCATAAGAAACAGCTTTTTAATATTGGTAAAATAGGTTATTATTTGTTTAAAAAGATTTAGTTATGGCATATTCAAATATTGAATCAAAAAATAAATCGAGTTTTTTTGTGAGACTTAAAAATAAATACAGTAAAATAATAATAAAGCACTTTCCTCTTAATAATGTACGCATATTAGGAGTTAAAATGTGTGGATATAAAGTGGGCAAGAAAGTTTATATTGGAGAGGAGTTCTTAATTGTAAATACAGTTTCTGAAAATAGTACTTTTCTAGAAATTCAAGACCTTGTTTCTATAGCACCAAGAGTGACAGTTGTACTCTCCTCAGATCCTAATTGGTCTCACCTTTCAAAAATTTACAAACCAATAAAAGGAAAAATTCTTTTAGAAAAAGGGTGTTGGATTGGTACAGGTGCCATTATTCTGCCAAATATTACTATTGGTGAAAATGCAATTGTGGCAGCAGGTGCTGTTGTGACAAAAAATGTAGCTTCATATACAGTTGTAGCTGGTATTCCAGCAAAACAAATAGATACAATTAATTTTTAGTCAAATGGATTTTACAATAAATCAATACAAGTTGCTAATTTTAGCATTGAAAAAAAGAAATTCGTCATTTCAGACATTTTCAGAGTTTTTAAATAATAACATTGCAAAATCGATAATACTCCGCCACGATGTAGACTTATTACCTCAAAACTCTTTAAGATTTGCCAAAATACAATCAAAATTAGGTATAAGAGGTACGTATTATTTTAGAGCAGTTCCAGAATCTTGGGATGAGGACGTTATCAAGGAAATAGCAGACCTAGGTCATGAAGTTGGTTATCATTATGAAAATATGGATACCTGTAACGGGGATATTGATAAAGCTTGGGATGATTTTAGATGCCATCTAGATAAACTGAGGGAATTGGTAGAAGTAAAAACCATTTGTATGCATGGAAGCCCTCGCTCAAAATTTGATAATAAAGAAATTTGGAATAAATTTGATTACCGAAGTTTAGACATTATTGGAGAACCTTATTACGATATTAATTTTGATGAGGTATTTTATCTTACCGATACCGGTCGTCTTTGGGATGGTTGGAGAACATCAGTTCGTGACAAAGTGCCACAACAAGATCAATGGGTAAAGCAAGGATTGGAGTTTCACTCTACGCAAGATATAATAGATACAATTAACACTGGAAAGACCCCCAGCGGTGTTGACGTGCCGAGTAAAATAATGTTCACTATGCATCCACAGCGTTGGACAGAAGGAGGGTTGCCATGGTTAAAAGAATTGGTCGTACAAAATTTAAAGAATCAGATTAAGAAAATGATGATTGCAAATAATTCAAAATGATTTATATTTTAAAAATTTCGAAGATTAAAACAACTTTAAATAAAATAAAACATCCAAAATTTATTTAATTTTCGTGTAATATTAAACTTAGAAAATAGAATTCACCCCTAAATTTTATATCTCAAATTTCAATACAAGTTTATTTTATAAAAAGTATTGATACCAGCAATCAGATAATATATAGACAAAGTAAATATTTCATGAAATCTTTAAAATTTAAATCTTCTAAAAAAAACGATATAAATTCTAAGACTCTTGTTACAGAAGAGGTTAAAATTAATACTGTACAGGATGACAAATTTGAATTAATTGTACATGAGAAACGAATCAATGATGTTAGGTTTTTAAATAAATATTTTGAAGAAATAAACAAAAACTTAAAGAATGGAGGTATATTCAAAGGAAATGTTGAAACGTATTCAGTTCGTCGTAAACGCATATTAAAAAAGTTTCCAGCACCCTTTAATAGAATATACCTGTTTTTTGATACACTTTTAGTAAGAATATCTCCTAAGTTGAGAATAACCAAACACCTCTATTTTAATATCACCAGAGGTAAAGGGCGGGTTTTGTCTAAAGCCGAAACCTATGGCAGGCTCTATTCTTGCGGTTTTAAAATGATTACAGAGGAGTATAAAAATGGTAAAATTTATTTTACTTTCAAAAAAGTAAAGGAACCTTTCTATCCCGACAAACCTTCTTATGGATTTATAATTGCACTAAACAGGATAGGTAAAAATGGCAAGCTCTTTAAGGTTTATAAACTAAGAACTATGAGACCATTTTCAGAATATTTACAAGAATACGTATTTCAAAAAAATGATTTAAAAGACGGAGGTAAGATAAAAGATGATTTTAGAATTTCTCCAGAAGGAAAAATTTTAAGGAAATTTTGGATTGATGAATTACCAATGATTTTTAATTTATTGAAAGGTGAAATGAAGTTAATAGGTGTTAGGCCGCTAAGTGAGCATTACTTTTCTCTTTATACAAAAGAGCTTCAAAAATTAAGAGTAAAAACAAAGCCAGGTTTAATACCACCATTTTATGTTGATATGCCAGTTACCTTGGAAGAAATTATAGCATCAGAAATCAAATATTTAAAAGCGTATGAAAAATCACCTTATCATACAGATTTCTCTTATTTTTTTAAATCTCTTTACAATATTTTAATAAAAAGGAAGAGAAGTAGTTAGCCTAGACTAGATGCTCACAAAAATCTAATTTTATATAAAATTAAATACACACAATCAATTATATTTGCATGTGATTATAATTATTCCCCAATTAAAATTAAAAAATATTCAATGAAAACAAAACACTCTTTTATTATTAATATTTTGGTAATCGCTGCCCTTATTCTACTATCTGTTTCCTGCGTTTCTAAAAAAGATATGTTATACCTGCAAGATGTTGATACTATTAATAACCAAGAAGTAAGATACACCAATCACGCCATACAGGTAGATGATATTTTAAAAATATCTGTAGGCGCACTCATGCCAGAGGCTGCTATGCCTTATAACAACGTTACACCAGGTAGCGTTGTCGCAAATAACATAGATATAATGAAGCTTGATGGCTATTTGGTATCTAAAAATTACACGATTAACTTCCCGATACTTGGCGAGTTGTTGGTAAAAGAAAAAACATCCCAAGATTTAGAAAATGATATTAAAAAACGTCTTGTAGAAGGCGGCTATTTAATAAACCCCAATGTAACGGTACGACTATTAAACGCAAAAGTTACTATTTTAGGTGAGGTACAAAATCCAGGAACGTTTTTTTTTACAGAAAATAATATTAGTTTATTGCAAGCCCTAGGTCTTGCCGGAGATCTTACCATAAACGGTAGCAGAGAAGATGTGATGGTTTTAAGACGCATAGACGGCCTGCAAAGCACAGCGCGTATAAATCTTACCTCTGCCAATTTTTTAAGCGGCCCTTATCAGATGGTGAAACCCAATGATGTAATTGTAGTAAACCCAAATAGTGCAAAGTTAAAAACAGCTGGGTACGTGGGTAATGTATCTGCAATACTTGGTATTACATCCTTATTACTAAGCTCTATAATTTTACTTACACGATAATGACACAAGACAATTTTAACAACCAAAGTTACCTCCAAGTAGAGGACACTATAGATATTAAAAAAGAGGCTGGCTACTACCTATTTTTTTGGCCTTATTTTTTGGCGGGTATTGTAATAGCAATAGTATCTGCTTTTTTGTATTTAAAAACCGCAGACCGTATTTACACCTCTAGCGCTCAATTACAAATTAAAAAACCCGCAGAAGATGCTGCTTCCTTTTTAACGGGGGGTATGGAGTTTTTTGGATTTGATCAAGTAAATGTAGAGAATGACATTGCAGTGCTTACCTCTCAACACATTTTAAGCCAAGTGGTAACCCGTCTAGATTTACAAACTAAAATATATACAGTTGGTAGGGTAAGATCAAATCTTCGCTTTAATGATGAGTATACAAGGTTTGTTTCTGTAAAATCGTCTAAAGGGTCTCTATATTGGGATGTAGAAATAGCAAATCAAAAAGCATCGTTTACTCAAGATACCTTAAGTTTTACTATTAATAAAGGTGAGGTTTTTAAATATCAAGAATCTGAGATTACATTACATGATTCTTTATTCTTAAAAGATCAAACCCTTATTATACAAAGACAACCATTAAACGATGCAGTTGCTGTGCTAAGAAATAATTTAACTGCTACGGCGGCCTCCAAACAAGGCGAAATTATAGATTTAAATTTTGTAGGTGTAAACATAGCCCGTAATGAGGCTGTTTTAAATACAGTCATGCAGGTAATGCAGGATGACCAGGTTGAAGACAAACGTCTAATATCTAAGGTAAGTTTGGCTTTTATTAATGATAGGCTAGATGGCCTTACTAAAAGTATAGATACCCTATCTCAAAATACTATTGCCTATCAAATGGCCAATGGCATTTTTGATCCAGAGGCCCAAACAGGTAATGCGCTGTCTAATATTGTAAAAGGTCAAGAAGAAGCCTTTGGCATTGGCATACAACTAGAAATTGCAAAAGCGCTACTAGAAAAATTAGAAAGCCAGGCTAGCTATCAAATACTGCCAGCTAACATTGGTATAGATAACCAAAGTGTTAACACGCTTGTAAACTCTTACAACACGACAGTAACCCAGCGTAATAATTTACTTATTAGCGCAACTACCAAAAGCCCAATGGTACGGCAACTTTCTAGCCAACTAGATAATGCAAAGGCGGCTATTATAACTGGAGTTAATAGATATATAGAAGGGCTACAAACATCACTTTCTGGCTTTAAAAACATGGAAGCTACAACCAAAGGGATTGTTGCCGGCCTGCCAAGCAAAGAAAACGCCCTAAGAGCTTATGCCAGAGATTTTAAAATCGTAGAGGAGCTATATGTATTTTTACTAGAGCGTAAAGAAGAGGCGTCTATAAGCTATATTTCTGCTTTGCCAAATATTAAACTATTAAGTTATGGGGTTTCTTCTAGATCTCCTATAGCACCTAAAGTACAAATTACATACCTGACTGCTTTATTTATAGGTTTACTTTTTCCTTTTGCAATACTCTTTTTACTAAAAATACTAGATTCCAAAATTAATACCAGAGATGATCTAGAAAATGGTTTAAAAGGAATTACAATACTGGGAGAAATGCCCTTTGCAGAAAACACCGAAGATCTTGACGTTAGTGGTAGAGGGCTTATTGCAGAATCTGCAAGAGTATTGCGCTCTGGTTTAAGCTTCCAGTTAAAGACAGACGCCACTAATGTAATATGTGTTACCTCTACCATTAAAGGAGAGGGGAAATCTTTTGTGTCTTACAATTTGGCGCAGAGTTATAGCGCACTGGGTAAAAAAGTGATTTTGGTTGGTGCAGATTTAAGAAATCCTCAATTGCATAAGTTTTTAAACCAAAAAAGAGAAAACATTGGGCTCACCACCTATTTAAGTAACGAGAATTTTAATAATATAGATTCTTTAATTACAAAGGCTACTAAACCTGGCGGTTTAGACTACCTACTTACAGGAGCTATACCACCAAACCCCTCAGAGCTTTTAATGCGCTTACGCACTAAAGAGCTTCTTGATATTTTAAAGCAAAGCTATGATTTAATAATTTTAGATTCTGCGCCACTGCTACTAGTGAGTGATACAACGGCTCTTTTGCCGCTTTGTGACTCTGTGGTGTATGTAACAAGGTCTCAATACTCAGAGAAAAAGACATTCTCGTTTATATTAAATATGCAACAAAGAGAAAACGTACCTCCTTTTGGCATGGTACTTAATGGCCTTAGATCTGGGGGTCTCACTGGTTCAAACTACGGGTATAAATACCGTTATAGTTACGGCTATACATACAATTATGGCTACGGCTACGGTTATGGTAGTGATGCAAATACAGAAAGCTAGATCTAGTATAAGTATAAAAAAACCACCCAATTGGGTGGTTTTTTTTTATGCTAATTTTTTAAGAAAACGCTGCGAGTTGAAACTCTCTAATAGCCTCCCATTGTATCCCTTGTTTTTTTGATAGGCTTAGATTTTGCAAGGTTTTTAAATGTTGGGGGTTATGGGCATCTGTGGCTACAAAATCATACAGTCCTTCTTTTAAGAGTTTTTCTGCTTTTTGTTTTACCTCAGGCCCGTAATGGCCCATGAGCGATAGCGCGTTTAATTGCAGGTAAAAGCCTTTGTTTTTTAACTCCTTGTACTCTTTTATAGTAGGTATTGAGTGGTAACGCTCTGGGTGGGCTAAAATAGGAGTAATGTTGTTTTGTAGCAGCGTAAAACCAGCTTCTACTAGCCTTGTGGTTTCTGAGAAAAAAGTTATTTCTACAAGAATATATTCGTTATTTAACAGTAAAGCAGGCATGCTGGTTTGCAAGTTTTTCATGAAAACTTCATCTATCATGTACTCTGCCGCGTAAGATTTTATTTTTGGGCTTTCTATTTTTGAAGTTTTTTCAGTTAAAATCTCAAAAGCATTTTTAATAGTAGTAGGCGTATTTGGATATAAATCCTGGTATACATGTGGCGTAGGAAGTACACTTGTAATACCAAGAGCATTATACTTCTCTAACATTTTTAAAGACATGCCAACACTTTTACTACCATCATCTATGCCAGGCAAAAGGTGGTTATGTATATCACACAAGCCCTCAAATAATGGCTTTTTATGTTTTGTAAAAAAATCAAACATAGTGTTCTAATACGTTAGTTTAAATACAAAAATACAAATATATTATAACAATGGTATTTTTGCAGCTAGCTTATTTCAATCTATATTTGCGTATATTATTAACTATATAGCATAGCTACCTAAAGTGATTTTATCATGAAAAATGCAGGGCTTCTTTTTTTACTATATGTAATACCGCTTTGCTCTTTGCAAAGCCAAATCAAAGATGTTAATTACACTATACATTCAAGTACCGGCCTCTCTAGTGATACCACCTTACCCTTTTGGCTAGTTGCAAACCAGTATGGTGCTGTGCCTAATAGTGATTACGGCCTTTTAAACACCGCTATATTTAAAGACTATGATAGCCCAGAGAACTTGTTTGATATTTCTTATAAAGCGAGCGCCACTGGTTTTATAGCCCAAGAAAATAAATTTTTATTAAATGAGCTGTACCTTGGTGTAAGGTTTAAAAATATTGTACTAGAGCTTGGCGCTAAAAATGATGCTGTTTTATGGAATAATCTATCTTCCTCTAACGGGAGCATTATAAAGTCTATCAATGCAAGGGCCTTACCTGGTGTAAATATTAAAACCAATAACTTTATAACACTCCCGTTTGCAAAGTCTTGGCTTGAGGTTAAAGGAAATTTTGCCCATTATTTTATGGATGATACCAGGTTTGTAGACAACACCAACCTGCACCATAAAAGCCTTTATTTTAAAACTATACTTAGCCCAACTTTCCAGATAATAGCAGGTTTAGATCATTACGCCCAGTGGGGAGGGATTTCACCACAGTATGGCGCGCAACCTAAATCATTTGAAGACTATGTTAGAATTATCTTTGGCGCAGAAGGTGGAGATAATGCGTTAGAAACAGACCAAAATAATGCCCTTGGTAACCATCTTGGGGCTTACTTATTACAATTAAATTATAACAAAGAAAACATAGGCCTTAATTTTTATTACTCGCACCCTTTTGAGGATACCTCTGGTAGAGAGATGAGTAACTGGCAAGACGGCCTCTATGGCTTATTTGTAGATTTCAAAAAAGACCAATCTATAGTAAACAGTATTTTGCTTGAGTTTACTTATACAAAAAACATGAGTAACATACCCAGATCTGACGTTGGTCCAGATAATTATTTTAACAACGGTATTTATAAATCTGGCTGGTCCTACTACGGCAATACTATAGGCTCTCCCTATTTTACTCCAAAACCCATAGATGATAATGGTATTACAAGCGGGGTAATAGAAGGTGACAATAGATTTGCGGCCATTAACATTGGTGCCAATGGTTTTTTGAAATCTTTGCCTTATAAAATACTTCTAAGCCACACCACATATTACGGGTGGTTTGGCCAGGAGTATGACCCTAACCCTTACCAGTTTTCTGGAATTTTAGATCTAGTTATACCTCAAGATATCTTTAACCTGCCCTTTGATGTAGCTGCCAGTTTTGCTTTTGACGCGGGCACCTATAGACCACAAAATTTTGGCGCTTTTTTAAGCATTAAAAAAACAGGTAGTTTTTAAAATCCTGTACTATTTTAATAGCATGGGTTTTTAAATTTCTAAGGCGCTTTTCTACTATCTTTGCTAGCGTATGAGTATACTAGTACAAATTTCTGTTTTACCCCGCCAACAAGAAGATGAGCCCTTTATCAAAGAGCTTGCTTTAACAAAGGCTAAATTATATGCCAATGATATAAGCCAGTGGCGCATACGTAAAAGATCTATAGATGCTAGACGGGTACCTATAAAAATAAATTTGCAAATAGAGTTTTGGCTTCAAAACGAGCAAAAAGAAACTATCCCCGCGTTTATAGCGCAAGATGTTGCTAATAAAAAAGAAATAGCCATCATTGGCGCAGGCCCAGCCGGGCTTTATGCAGCTCTTAGAGCCATTGAGGCGGGTCTTAAACCCATTGTGTTTGAGAGAGGTAAGGATGTAAGAGCGCGTCGTAGAGATTTGGCTATTATAAATAAAGAGCAAACTGTAAACCCAGAGTCCAACTATTGTTTTGGAGAAGGTGGCGCCGGTACTTATAGTGATGGAAAACTCTATACAAGAAGCAAAAAAAGAGGCAATGTATTAAAAGCCATAGAATGGTTTGTGCACTTTGGCGCAGATCCAGATATTTTGGTAGACGCTCACCCACATATAGGTACCAACAAGCTCCCCAAAATTATCACCGCAATGCGAGAAGCTATTATTGCCGCAGGCGGAGAAGTCCATTTTAATGCTAAAATGACTGACATTACTATAAAAAACAATACCATTACCGGGCTTCAAATTAATGATACAAATACCTACCCATTCTCTGACGTGATTCTTGCCACCGGCCACTCTGCAAGAGATATTTTTTATTTATTACATAAAAAAAATATAGCCTTAGAGGCTAAACCCTTTGCCATTGGGGTTAGGGTAGAGCACCAGCAAGAATTAATAGATACCATACAATACCACGGAGATGCAGAGAACCCTTATTTGCCGCCAGCCTCTTACGCCCTTGTTGAGCAGGTAGACGGCTTGGGAGTGTACTCTTTTTGTATGTGTCCTGGAGGTATTATTGCTCCTTGTGCTACAAGCCAAAAGGAGGTTGTTACCAACGGTTGGAGCCCTAGTAAGCGTAACAACCCTTATGCCAATTCTGGTATCGTG
>Ga0206130_10002239_pt1 | contig 27083 bp, 29 predicted proteins | sample Helgoland_Spring_9_FD_148637 | JGI IMG/M metagenome (GOLD analysis project Ga0206130, IMG submission 148637) | Pelagic subsurface seawater microbial communities from Kabeltonne, Helgoland, North Sea - Helgoland_Spring_Bloom_20160512_1 | ecosystem: Environmental > Aquatic > Marine > Epipelagic ...
ATAAAGAGAAAGACTGGTTTCATCTTTGTTGATGGAGCATTGGGCGATAGTCAACATTGCTCCCGTGTCAAGGCCTGCATCCATTTGGATTACTGTGACGCCGGTAGAGAGATCGCCAGCTTCTATCGCTCTCTGGATTGGAGCAGCCCCTCTCCACCGTGGAAGCAGAGAACCATGGACATTGATGCACCCTAAGCGAGGAGTATCTAAGACGACCTGCGGGAGTATCAACCCATAAGCCACTACTACCATAATGTCTGCGTTTAATTCGGCGAGCACTAATTGTGATTCAGGCGTTCTTAGAGAAAAAGGCTGAAATACCGATATGCCGTGTTCTAGCGCCATCTGCTTTACCGGACTTGGAATGATTTTTTTGCCGCGCCCAGAAGGCCGGTCGGGCTGAGTATAAACCCCCACTACTTCGTAACTATTATCGCTAAGAATCGATTGTAAGTGAGCGGCGGCAAACTCTGGTGTCCCAGCGAAAATAACTTTCACCTTAGAATCATCCTATACCTACTTTTTTTTCATTTTCTTACGGATGATTTGCCGTTTTAAAGGCGAGAGATAATCCACAAACAACTTTCCTTCCAGGTGGTCAATTTCGTGTTGTATGCAAATAGCTAAAAGGCCGCTAGCCTCTTCTTTGAATGGAGCGCCTTCGCCGTCTAGAGCAGAGATCATCACTTTTGATGGGCGCTCAACTGTTTCATAGAAACCTGGAATAGATAGACAGCCTTCATCGTAAAGTTGCGTAGTTTCGTCTAAAACCTCAATTTCAGGATTAATAAAAACTCTGGGTTCAGAATTATTATCGGAAAGATCCATGACTATGATGCGCTGATGAACGTCTATTTGTGTTGCCGCTAAACCTATGCCTTTTGCCTCGATCATTGTTTCAAACATATCTGCGATGAGACCTGTGATGACGGCATCGACGGCTACGACCGGTAAAGCTTTTATCCGGAGTCGTGGGTTTGGGTATTGCAAAATAGTAAGTACAGTCATAAATGTAAGTATGCAGTTTAAACAGTCAGTTTATTTCAATTGAACTCAAGCTGATTAATAGAACCATCTTTATTACCGCCTGGAAACCTGATTATACACGATGAACGGATCTAAAAAATATTTGCTGAAGTTGAAAGGTAAAAATGCTTTGTCTTAGGGTAAGCCGATTACGTATTGGAACCGTTATTTGTGTTAAGGCTCCTACAGGTGCTGGTTTGCCTGCAGTTTTTGGATGCCATTGACCATGATAATGATGCTTAATCACCGCTTGGTTTTATCCCATGCTATTTTCGAGGATCTGGCTTTCCGAATGCACTAGCAGGTGTCGCTATAGTTATTGCGGCCTCAGGGATATCTGCGCTTATACATTAGTTTGGTTTGCTGAGTGCGCTTGACGAACGCTGGATATTGGTTTTTTTAAGACACTAGTCGGTTTATGGCTTGGTTTATTCTCAGCTAGGCAGGCCAATAATACGGTGACTGAGGCACGCATCTGTGTCAAACTCGTCACTTGGGTAACGTTAATCCTAACTACACTGAACTCTAGATTCTTTGGGAAGTTTTTATGCGGGTCATTCTGCTGTATATCATTGCCATAGGTCTTATTTGGGTTGGAGTGCTTGAGAGCGCATTTTCAAGTGCGCATAGTTTAGATGACCATTCCAATGCTGAGAGTATCGAGAGTCAGCTATCGATACGTCGAATTCTCGCCGTAGGCTTCGTTGGAGGTGGTGTGGTTTTAAAAATGATATCCAACGATAGTCACAGAGTGATTTCTAAGGGTAACGAAAAACCATAGGCCCAAACGATCACGCCGCCAAAGATACTGAGTAAGAACTGATTAATTTTGGATGGTGGTGAGCATACAATGTTAAGCATTAAGAGCTGGGTTCAATCTCGGGGCAATCATTTTATAACACAATTCGAGTCAACATCTCAGAAGCTAATTTTGATGTTTCTTCTTGCGGGTATCAGTTATGGCGCTACTGGGCTTGGCGCTATGCTACTGATGACTCTCCTGGCTAATAGTCAACTGGGTAAGGATGCGTCTTCTAAACACGGGATAAGCGCTCTCGAGTCCTCACGCTTGGGCGGCCTTGCCGTTGTAATTGTGATTCTCGTCTATACGCTTGGTTTTTCTCTTATCTCGCCTTATACCCCTGGCCCAGTTAGAGACGAAGCCTTCTTATATCTGTGGTGCGCCATTTTTTTCTGCTGTGCGCTGGGCTTTGCAGAAGACGTTAAGCCAGATTTTTTGACCCCCACATTGAGGCTTGCCGCCAAATTTTTGGTTATGGCTGCACTTTTTTGGCTGTCCCCAAAATTTATTCCTAGCTCAGTAGGTGTTTCCGTCATTGATGCTCTTATTACTCTACCGGTTTTAGGTTGGGTCTTGGTGACTATATTCGCAGTAGGATTTATCAACGCGCTAAATATGGCTGATGGCGCTAATGGCTTAGTGCCAGGAATTGCTGTCGCCTCCTTCGGCGTATTTTTTATGGAATATGGCCGACCAATGGATGGGGCGCTTCTTTTCGCCTTCACTATATTCTTTATCTTTAATGTTATCTCTGGCTGGTACTTTTTAGGTGACGCTGGGAGTTATGGCCTAGGGGCAATCTTATTGGGATACGGGTTGCTGGGTGTTGCTGAGGGCACGTTTTCAGCGGGCTTTATGGCCGCCATGTATTGTTATCCGTGTGTAGACTTTTTAGTCAGCGTTATCCGCCGCTGGCGAGCAGGCCGATCGCCATTTTCGGCAGATAATGGGCATCTTCACAATCGGCTGCATCAATTTATACGGTGTAGGGTCAGCTCCCCTGTGATAGCAAATTCTCTCACCGGTTTGGTTATCAGTGTTCTAACTGCGGGGTTCGTGTTGATGATGTACCTGCTTGACGCTCTGCCGCCAGATAGCAATCTCTGGTCTCTTGTGTTTGCCGTTGAGGTTGCGCTCTATTTCGCCACTCTGGCCTATTTGACCTCTATTCAGCCCAAGACCCAGTACACAGACCCACTGTAAAAGGTATTTCCGAGATGGCTCATATTACGGTTCGTTTTTTAGTGCGCAAGCAGCGTGAGTATGATGCGCTTCGTGACGAGATTGAGCAGTTGAAGGCTGCGGTGGGTGAGGATCCTGCGGATTTTGGGGTTCGATAATGGGTTTTATCAAAGACTACTCCAAAACTTAGTTTTATCAAAAAGTAAGATAGCCAGTGGAGTCAAAATTTAGCAGGTCCCCGACTGTTGCACATGGCGTAATGTTGCGTTAATCTGCGGGATTATTGATCCAGGACATTTTTATTATGAACAAACCGTTTGTTGCGATTTTAATGGGTTCCGACTCCGATTTGCCGGTAATGGAAGCTAGCTTTGAAATCCTTAGAAAATTCGATATCCCTTTCGAAGTAAAGGTTACGTCAGCGCACCGCACTCCTGCAGCCACTCATAGTTTTGTTACCGATGCCGATTCACGTGGCTGTGCGGCCTTTATTTGTGCCGCGGGCATGGCCGCCCACTTAGCTGGAGCGGTTTCCGCGACCACCCTGAAGCCGGTGATTGGCGTGCCTATTAATGGTTCCCTCGACGGTCTCGACGCACTTTTATCAACCGTTCAAATGCCTGGAGGAATCCCCGTTGCGACCGTTGCTATAGGTAAAGCCGGGGCTAAAAATGCCGCTTATTTGGCCGCGCAAATTATTGGCGTTGCTGACCCTGAGATGCATCAAAAGCTAATTGCAGAGCGCGCAGAAAATGCGGAGGCGATTATTGCTAAGGATGCTGCACTTCAGGAAAAGCTGAAAAATAGCTGATTTTATAGTGAGTGACTGGAAGAGCCACGTTGACATTTTAGAGGCTGCTAAAGTTGTGGGCGATGGTGGGGTTATTGGCTATCCTACTGAAGCGGTTTGGGGTCTTGGCTGCGATCCTTTTAGTGAGTCCGCCGTAAAGGGAATTCTCAACTTAAAGCAGCGTTCTGTTGATAAAGGGCTTATCTTGATCGGTAGTGGTGTTGACCACTTTGCGCCATATCTCAAGGGGCTCCAACCAAAAGATCTACAGCTTTTTGCTACCCCTCCTAGTCAACCGACAACATGGTTAGTTCCGGATAATGGCTTTGCGCCACGATGGGTTGTTGGAAATCATGATACTGTTGCTCTTCGAATTACTCTTCATCCGCTGGTTGCGGCGCTTTGTAATACCTTTGATGGAGCTATAGTCTCTACCTCGGCAAACCCTCAGGGTTTACCTGCAGCTACAACACAGAGTAAGGTGAAAGAGTACTTTGCGGCTAACTTTGTTTTTTGTACTCCCGGTGATGTTGTGGGGGTGAGCAAAGAAAGTGAGATCAAAAATTTATTGACTGGCGAGGTTGTCCGTCCTGGATAAAAAGCAAGTAGTTGACAAGCAAGCAGTTGAGAAGTATCTCCTGAACCTGCAAGACAATATCTGTGCGCACTTAAAAGCAGCAGATGGAAGTCACTGGCAGGAAGACAGCTGGGCCCGAGAACAAGGTGGTGGCGGGCGGAGCTATGTTCTTTCTGGCGGACCGGTAATTGAAAAGGCTGGAGTCAATTTTTCACATGTTTTCGGTGATGAACTACCCTCATCTGCGACCAAAAGTAGACCCGAGTTAGTGGGATGTAGTTGGGAGGCATTTGGCGTATCAGTTGTTATCCACCCACAGAACCCTTACGCGCCGACTGCCCATGCTAACGTACGATTTTTTGTCGCTGAGAACGGTTACGGAGATCCTGTTTGGTGGTTTGGCGGTGGTTATGATCTCACCCCTTATTACGGTAATAACGAAGACTGTGTGCATTGGCATAGCACGGCAAAAAACGCTTGCGATGCCTACTCAGAGAAGCTTTACCCTCGGCTAAAAGCTAATTGCGATGAGTACTTTTATCTTCCCCACCGAAAAGAGGCGAGGGGCATTGGCGGGTTATTTTTTGATGACTTTAATGAGCTTGGCTTCGCAGAAAGTTTTGCCTTTACGCAAAGCATTGGTGATAGCTTCGTGCCAGCATACTTGCCCATTTTAAAACGCCGCAGCCAGCTGCCATTTAGTGATCGAGAACGACAATTTCAATTATACCGCCGTGGCCGCTACGTAGAGTTTAATTTAGTGCACGACCGAGGTACTCTTTTTGGGCTCCAAAGCAATGGTCGGACAGAGTCTATTTTAATGTCGCTCCCCCCTCTTGTTAGATGGGAATACAGTTATGTGCCAGAACCAGGGACTCCTGAAGATGACCTCTACACGCATTATTTACTGCCAAAGGACTGGGTGTGATGGTTGATCAATACGCAGTATTTGGCAACCCAATTGCTCATAGTAAGTCTCCGCAAATTCATACGCTCTTTGCCGCTCAAACCCAGCAGGAATTAGATTACCGTTCTCAATTGGTCAGTCTCGGTGGTTTTGTTGCCGCGGCAGACACGTTTTTTGACAACGCTGGGCGAGGATTAAATATAACTATCCCCTTTAAACAAGAAGCGTTTAATTATGCTGATTCGGTCAGTAAACGTGCGGCTGCAGCGGGTGCTGTGAATACCCTAGTTCGACAAGAAAATGGGAGCATATTCGGTGACACTACCGATGGTGTTGGGCTCACCACCGATATAATTGACAACCTAGGATGGCAGGTCAAGGCAAAAAGAGTACTTTTGTTGGGTGCTGGGGGTGCGGTTAGGGGAGTTCTGGAAAACCTGCTCAATTTACAGCCCCAACATGTCGTTATTGCCAACCGTTCGGTCGATAAGGCGCTGCAGCTATCTAAACAATTTGCTGAAGCTGGCTATATCCTTGGATGTGGCCTAGACATGCTGGATGGACAAGAATTTGATGTCATTATTAATGGCACCAGCGCTGCGCTTGACGGGCAACCGCTATTATTACCCAACTCGCTTATCGGCGCTTCAGGAGCCAATTGTTATGACATGATGTATGGCGCTATGCCCACTGATTTTATGCAATGGTCGGCTAGCCGAGGCGCTGAGGTTTCTGATGGACTGGGAATGTTGGTTGAGCAAGGGGCAGAATCTTTTTATCTGTGGCGAGGCATGAGGCCACGAGCAGCAGAGGTCATCGCACTTCTTAGAAAAACCCTTTAGTTGTAGTTTTACAGGCCTATTTCCGTCAAATATTGATCTTTTAATTTCACATAGTTCGCTGGGGAATAGGTAAAAAACTGCCTTTCTTTGTCTGTCACTGCACGCAATTGTTTGCAGGGGTTGCCAACATAGACATAACCACTGTGAAGTGTTTTACCCGGAGGCACTACACCCCCCGCGCCAACAATCACTTGTTCCTCAATCACTGCCCCGTCATTAACAATAGCACCGTTACCTATTAAGACCCGACTACCAACGATACATCCATGAAGGATAACACCGTGGCCAACAATCACATCATCGCCGATAACGAGGGGCCAGCCCCCTGGATTGAAGTCAGATGCATGTGAAATATGCAGTACCGCATTATCTTGAATACTGGTTCTGCGACCTATAGAAATAGAATGCATATCTCCACGAATAACTGCTCCCGGCCAAACAGAAGCATCTTTGCCTAAGGTAACGTTACCAATCACCGTAGCGGCAGGATCAATAAAGACGCGAAGGCCTAAATTCGGAGAAATTCCTGCGTGTGAGCGGATAGAGTGATCCATATTGGTCAATGCCATATATAATAAAAGTCCCTATTGTGATTAGATTGCTATGGTTTTTTCAACTAAAAAAAGATTTATTGCTGGAGTCATCTGCCCAAAGTGTTCAGCAATGGATAAATTGCAGGCATATTCTGAAGAAGGAGCAGACTTCCGAGAATGCGTGAGTTGCGGTTTTAAAGACGAGATGCGCATGTCATCTTCTCCTCGCGAAATTGAAACCCGCGTCAACACAACTGAAGAAGAGATTGCTCGGCAAATTAGCCCCATCCGCATTATGGATCCCAAGGGTTAATGGTCCCCTTGTAAGGCGCTGATTAAGAAAAGCAAAAAATCAGACCAGAGGGTCGTATTTGATCGCTTTGCGGCTAGTGAAACGTATAGTCTTTTGCTACAATCGCGCCGCGCAACGTCAACGACACAGAAAAAAGTTGATGCGGAACAAGAATATTATATTTTTTGAATTACCACGGAGAAACAACCGATGTCGAAAAGAGCGAGAGCGCTTTTCCTGGGTCTGCTGAGTCCAGCGATTTTATCACTCTTTGCAGGCGGCGCTAGCGCCGAAGATGCAGGGTGGAATCTCAATATGCCAAGAGGTGTTACAGAAGTCAGCCAGGCTGCTTATGATATTCACATGATTATGATATGGGTATGTACCGTTATCGGCGTACTTGTATTTGGATTCATGTTTTATATTATGTTTGCGCACAGAAAATCCCGTGGAGTTACCGCAGCGAACTTCCATGAAAATCTGACCGTTGAGATTCTATGGACGATTGTCCCCGCCCTAATTTTGATTGTCATGGCGGTGCCTGCTACAACCGCTTTGCTCAAAGTTTATGATACTGAAAACCCAGACATTGATATTAAGGTAACTGGGTACCAGTGGAAATGGCAGTACGAGTACATTGGTGAAGGCGTTAAATTCATGAGTGAATTACGCACGTCTCAGGACGAACAGTATGGCCGCGCGCCTAAGGGCGAGCACTATCTCCGTGAAGTCACACAGCCACTGGTCATTCCTGCGAATAAGAAAGTTCGTTTTTTGATCACAGGAAATGATGTCATTCACAGCTGGTGGGTGCCCGATTTCGCCGTGAAAAGAGACGCGATCCCAGGCCTTTTCACTGCGGCATGGGCTAAAACTGACCAGCCGGGTGTTTATGTGGGCGCGTGTACAGAGCTGTGTGGTAAAGACCACTCAAGAATGCCTGTCGTTGTTGAGGTTAAGGAAGAGGCAGAATATGACGCTTGGCTCGCTGGAAAGAAAGAGGAAGCAGTGATTTATCAGTCAACCATTGGTAAAGAGTGGACCAATGATGAGTTGATGGCGAAAGGCGAGGCTGTTTATGCAGTGTCTTGCGCCGGTTGCCACCAGTCTGCTGGACAGGGTATTCCTGGAGTATTCCCAGCGCTTGTCGGTAGTTCTATCGTGACAGGACCTGTTGAGGGGCACATTGGAATCCTGATCAATGGTGTTGCTGGATCAGCGATGCAGTCTTTTGCAGATCAGCTGTCGGAAGTAGATATCGCCGCAGTAATTCACTACAAACGTAATTCCTGGGGAAATGACATGGGTGACATGGTTCAGCCGGTTGACGTTCTCAATTACAAACAAAACCAATAGAGGAAGATCTTAAATGGCACACGGACCTTCAGAAAACTTTTTTAGTCGCTGGCTCTTCAGCACCAACCACAAAGATATTGGCACCCTTTATTTGTGGTTTAGTTTCGCTATGTTTTTGCTTGGTGGAGCTTTTGCAATGGTTATCCGTGCTGAGTTGTTCCAGCCGGGAATGCAGCTTATAAAACCTGAATTCTTTAATCAGATGACCACAATGCATGGTTTGGTTATGGTTTTTGGCGCGATCATGCCGGCGTTTGTTGGCCTGGCTAACTGGATGATTCCAATGATGATTGGCGCACCAGACATGGCATTACCGCGAATGAATAACCTCAGCTTTTGGATTTTACCCTTTGCATTTGCGATCTTGGTATCGACTTTGTTTATGGAAGGTGGCGGACCTAACTTTGGTTGGACATTCTATGCGCCTCTCTCCACGACATATGCGCCAGACACGGTAAACTACTTCATTTTCGGTGTACACATCATGGGAGCCTCATCGATTATGGGGTCTATTAACATCATTGCTACCGTGATGAACATGCGCGCGCCTGGCATGACCTATATGAAGATGCCATTATTTGTATGGACCTGGGTAATTACTGCATTTTTACTGGTAGCGGTAATGCCAGTCTTAGCGGGCGCAGTGACCATGATGCTAATGGATATCAATTTTGGAACAAGCTTCTTTGATGCGGCGGGTGGTGGTGATCCGGTACTTTTCCAGCACGTGTTTTGGTTCTTTGGGCATCCAGAAGTTTACATCATTATCCTCCCGGCCTTTGGTGTGGTATCGCAGATTATTCCGACCTTTAGTCGTAAGCCACTGTTTGGTTATTCGTCAATGGTCTATGCCACAGCATCGATTGCGTTTTTATCCTTTATTGTTTGGGCTCACCATATGTTTACCGTTGGGATGCCAATCGCAGGAGAGCTGTACTTTATGTACGCCACCATGCTGATTGCTGTTCCCACTGGCGTTAAGGTATTTAACTGGGTTACTACGATGTATAAAGGCGCGCTTACCTTTGAAACGCCGATGTTGTTTAGTATTGCCTTCGTTATCTTGTTTACGTTTGGAGGCTTCACCGGAATGATGCTGTCAATTGCAGCAGCAGATACGCAGTATCACGATACTTATTTTGTTGTAGCGCATTTCCATTATGTAATGGTAGCCGGCGCTGTATTTAGTGGAACGGCCGCGGTCTATTATTGGCTGCCGAAGTGGTGTGGCAGAATGTATGATGAAACTATGGGAAAATTGCAATTTTGGATTGCTTTCATCGCATTCAACATTACCTTTATGCCTCAGCATTTCTTAGGTCTTGCAGGTATGCCTCGACGTTATTCTGATTATGGTTTGCAGTTTGCAGATTGGAACATGGTCTCTAGTATCGGTGCGTTTATGTATGGTGGTGCTCAGCTACTTTTCTTATACAACGTTATCCGAACGATTGGTTGGGGTAAGCCGATTGATGATCCACAAGTTTGGGAAGGTGCTGAAGGCCTCGAGTGGACTCTTCCAACGCCTGCGCCGTTCCATACGTTCTCTACTCCACCCATTGTTAAGTAGTCTGGAGGGAATTAGATGAACAATCCAATCACACACCGCCGAGTAGTTATAAAATCGCTGTTCGGTGTGGTCGTGATGTTCATGTTTGCGATTTTCGTTTTACCACCCCTGTACGATCTGTTCTGTGAGATCACAGGGATCGGTGGTAAAACCGGCGATGTTTATACGGCGACAGAAATTACTGTGGACACATCGCGTGAAGTTGAAGTTCAGTTTATTGCCACTAACAATGCAACCATGCCTTGGGATTTTTATCCGGTTGAACACAAAGTGATGGTTCATCCTGGGGAATCTAAAGAAATAGTATTTTACGCTCGAAATCGAACGGGCGGAGATATGGTGGGCCAGGCGATCCCAAACGTTCTACCCAATAATGCGGCTGATTATTTCCTCAAAACCGAATGTTTTTGTTTTAACAATCAGCCGCTTGCGGCCGGAGAGGAAGCCGACCTTGCCGTCGTTTTCATTATTGATCCCGACTTGCCGGCTAGTGTGAATACAGTGACTTTGTCATATACAATTTTTGATATAACAGACCGCGTTCCGATGCAGGTCTCACAAGTACAGTAAATGGAGAACAAAGATGTCAACTGAAGGTAGTTATTACGTACCCGAGCAGAGCAAGCTCCCCTTAGCCGCAGCTTTGGGAATGGGAGTTATGGCGTTTGGCGCGGCAAGCTGGGTTATCGAAGGCGGCACTTCGACGATATTTTTGATCGGAACAGCCATTATGGCTGCGGTGATGTATAAGTGGTGGAGTCTGGTTATTGAAGAGAACACCCAGGGCATAGTCAGCGACCAACTCAAATACTCTTATGTGCTTGGCATGTACTGGTTTATTTTTTCTGAACTTATGTTTTTTGTCTGCTTTTTTGGATCCTTATTTTATGTAAGAGTGTTAGTAGGACCTTGGATTGGTGGTGAAGCGGCTATTGGTTTGTTTGATGACACACCGACTGATGCAGCAATCGCTAACGCTACCCACTTGTGGTCAGGTTACGATGCTACATGGCCCCCCCTTGTTACGCCTGACCAAGCCGTTAATGCAGACGCGGCGAAGTTTATAGGCGCTCAGGAAGCAATGAGTTTTCCTGGCTGGGCAAAAATATTGGGCTGGTTGCCGCTGTGGAATACAGTCGTGTTGATAGCGTCAAGTGGCACAGTGCACGTTGCGCACCACGCTCTAAAAGAGGGCAACCGCAAGAAGTTCGTCAGATGGTTGGGTCTTACTGTAGCGTTAGGAGTCTTCTTTCTGTTTCTTCAGGCAGAAGAATATATTCACGCCTATCAAGAGTTAGGTTTGACGCTAGAGTCTGGCATTTATGGTACAACTTTCTTCCTGCTAACAGGGTTCCACGGTGCACATGTGACATTGGGTACGATTATGTTGTTGATCGCTTTCCTTCGAGGGCTAAAGGGACACTTTAGCGAAACTGATCACTTTGGCTTTGAAGCAGCGGCATGGTACTGGCACTTTGTGGATGTGATCTGGATTGGTCTGTTTATTATTGTTTATGTGCTTGGTTAGGTAATCAACTGAATGACAAAACGGCTAGGTAACTCCTAGCCGTTTTCATCTGTACTATCAAAAGCTTAGGCTAGTTCGAACGTTGTGGTATTGTCTGTGTAGCTTCTGGATGAAGGCGCTGATCCCAAGGGGCTTGGCTACCAATCTGTCCGGTAGCTGCACCATACAGAATGGTTGCAATAAGCAGCGCTGCCAGTGTCACGCGCATACCAAGACTGTGTAATAGCCGGCGTTTAGAGTCGCCGAGGTCTTTCACCAAGAAGCGCAGTCCGCTAAATAGACTCACTAGAATGGCAATAAATAGAATAACGATAATTGATTTTAAAAGCATGATTGTGAAGTCTCTGAAAAAGAGTGGAATTTAAACACAAATGAACCAAGACCCCCAATTTTCTCGCGAAAAATTTGAGTGGCAACTTAATATCAAGATTATTGTTTTTTCCTTGGTACTGTTTCCGCTTCTTATTGTCTTGGGGTTTTGGCAGCTTGAGCGCGCTGAAGAGAAACGAAGTATTGTTGATGAATTTCGCTTGAATCAGCAGGCTCCGCCGGCAACGCTGGCAGATTTGCTGGGAAGTTCGAATCACCAATATAGGTCGGCTTGGCTAACCGGAACACTGGATGGAGGCCGGCGGATATTTTTAGACAATAGAGTTAAGTACGGCAGACCAGGGTATGAGGTCGTTGAGGCAATGACAGTATTTGGTTTAAATGTCGGGGCTAGACCGCAGTTGGTGCTAGTCAATAGAGGATGGGTTGCCGCATCTCTTGATAGGCGGCAATTGCCTCAGATAGAGACTATTGTTGGAGAAGTACAGCTGCGTGGTAGTTTATACCGTAATCTGCGTGGTGGTTACCGATTAGACGATGGAATCAGCACCATAACAGAGTGGCCGAGTAGAGTGGGTTGGGCCTCTGTAGAGAGAGCAGCGGAGTTGTTTGGCGCGGACTTTTACGCCTATCAACTGCGCCTTGATGCGGATTCTATAGGCGCTTTGGACACTGGATGGGTCACCGTTGCTGTGCAACCAGCGAAGCATACAGGTTACGCTTTTCAGTGGTTTGCAATGGCCGTGGTATTGTTGGTCATGACATTGATAGCTAACTCTAATTTTGGTAGTTGGATTAAAAGAAAATAGTGGCTTTGGGCCGAATTAAAAAGGACATTGCGGTATGAGTGATAATGTAGAGATCAGTGGTAAGCAGCGCGGTTTTCAATACCAAATTTGGTTGATGTTGTTCATTGTGGGAGGCGTTATCCTAGCCGGATTTATCATGGTCCCAAAAACTGAAGAGCAGCGAGAGAAGATGATCTCAATGCTCGGGACAACCAACATAGGCGAATTGGTTAAACCCACTCTCGACTTTAGTCCGGTGCTAAGTGAGCTAGAGGCTACTGAAAAGCCAAAATGGAAAGTTGTTACTGTTGGTGGTGTGGGTTGTGACACCGTGTGCGAAGATATGTTGGTTAATAGCCGACAGATTCACATGTTACTTGGCAAATCGACCGGTAGAGTAGAAAGGGTTTATTTACCCAACACAGCGACAATAGATGCTGAACAAATTGCCCTGTTAAGAATGGTCCATCCCTTTTTGACTATACTACCCATTAACTCAGATGACTTTGCTCAGGTTATTGTTGGTAGTTCTGCAGACTGGGATATGCAGGACACGCGACACTTTGTTGTTACGCCGGACCAGAAAAGCATTCTGTATTACACCAAAGAGCAAAATGGAGACGGATTACTGGATGATCTGAAACATCTGCTAAAATACTCTCCGGATCGTTAGAGTATCGTGGTTTTATGAAATACCCTCAAGTTCTTGGAGTAACGTTCAATGTCCCATGCTGAGCTAAATACTATTGCGGTGAGCTGGCGCGACTATTTGGAATTGTGTAAGCCTAATGTCGTTGCGTTAATGTTACTGACATCGCTCATTGGTATGCTGTTAGCGACTGATCAGACAGTTCCTATTACGGTACTTATTTTTGGTAACCTTGGCATAGCCCTTTGCGCGGGTTCGGCGGCGGCGGTTAACCATATTGTAGACCGGCACGTGGATGATAAGATGGCACGTACCTTGAATCGTCCGCTTGCTCAGGGACGCCTCAAAACCGAGAATGCGGTTATATTTGCGCTTATTACCGGCATGCTTGGAATGGCGATTTTGTTGGTTTTCACTAATGTACTCACTGCTTGGCTAACCTTAGCGTCACTAGTAGGGTACGCGTTTGTTTACACCATGTTTTTGAAGCGTGCGACACCCCAAAATATTGTCATCGGAGGTTTAGCTGGCGCAGCACCACCGCTCTTGGGATGGACCGCTGTTACAGGTGAGGTTCATCACAATGCCCTACTGCTAGTGTTGATTATTTTTGCCTGGACGCCACCGCATTTTTGGGCCTTAGCCGTGCATAGAAAGGATGAGTATGCCAAAGCTAAAATACCGATGCTGCCGGTCACGCATGGCGAATATTACACAAAAATCAATATTTTACTCTATACCTTGCTCCTCATTGTTGTGACGACTATGCCGTATCTCACGGGAATGTTCGGATGGCTATATTTAGTAAGCTCTCTTCTGTTGGGCCTCGGATTTTTGTACTGGGCGATTGTTATGCTGCGCAGTAAAGGTGGTAACTCGGGAATGAAAACCTTCCAGTACTCCATTGTTTATTTGATGGTGCTGTTTGCAGTAATGTTAGTGGATCATTATTTTATTGAAACAGTCACCTATATTCCCTCAGCTTAAAGGATTCAGCCATGAATGATACTCAACAAGCAGGTATTCGACGAACCGTCATGATTATTGTGTGCCTTATTATGCTGGTTATCGGGGCTTTTGTTTGGACGATGAATCAACCGGTTGTTATGAATGAGCAACAATTGCGAGTTAATGGCGCCATTGTCCTTAGTACTCCGCGAATATTCAGTGACTTTGATTTGGTTGATCATCGTGGCGAAGCGTTCACCAAAGAGAGACTGACTGACAAATGGACAATGATTTTTTTTGGCTTCACCAACTGTCCTGACGTTTGCCCTACGACCCTAGCAACTTTAAATGAGACTTACAGAAAACTCAAAGATGCTGAGAAAGAGAACCTGCAGATCGTTATGATATCTTTGGACGCAGAGCGCGACTCAGTAGAAAAGCTTGCCCAGTATATGCCCTACTTCAATTCTGAATTCATTGGCGTTACCGGAAATAAGCATTTGATTCGACGCTTAACTGCGGAAATCAATGTTGCTTATAATAAGGTTCCGCTTGAGGGGGAAGACTATACCGTGGATCACAGCACTCAGATTGTGCTGGTTAATCCCAAAGGCGACTATCATGGTTTCTTCAAAGCGCCACATTCCGAAATAATGTTACGCCAGACGTGGCGCTCTATCTACGCAACGTTCAACTAAGTTGCCGGCGATAGAGTAGCGACAAATAAAATAGAAAGCTGGCACTGATCACTACTGAGGGTCCTGCCGGCGTATCTAGATTCCAAGACATGGCGAGGCCCATCACTACTGTAAGCATAGCGATTAGGCTGGCCGCTATCGCCATTTGTTCGGGAGTTTTGCTGACACGGCGAGCGGTAGCCGCCGGAATAATCAATAATGCGGTAATGAGCAATACCCCAACTACCTTCATCGCTAGGGCTATCACTAGCGCAGTTATCAGCATAAGCGCGGTACTTACTAGCGCCACATTCGTACCTTCTACTGCAGCTAGTTCAGAGTCAACGGTAATGTTGATGAGTTGCTTCCAAAGCAACGCTAACAGCCCCATCACTGCAGCGGACACTGAGTAGATCACCCAGAGATCGCTCTTGGTTACCGCTAATAGATCGCCAAAAAGCAGCGACATCAGGTCGACTCGCACATCGGGCAATAATGAAATAACGACTAAGCCTGCAGCTAACGCCGAATGCGATAAAATACCCAGTAGTGTATCCAGCGATAGGAAGCCGCGCTGTTCTAGAAACACCAACCCCATTGCCATCATTAGAGGAATGGCGATGACGGTGATGTTCAAATTAATATCTAACAACACACCAAGAGAGACACCAAGTAGCGCACTATGCGCCAGTGTGTCACCAAAATACGCCATACGGCGCCAGACGACAAAGCAACCCAAAGGGCCAGCTACCAGAGCGACACCAAGCCCAGCGAGCAATGCATATAATAAAAAATTACTCATGATCACAGTCGTCTCCGTGGGCATGGGTCGTCTCGTCTAAGATTTCGCCATGTAAGTTGTGGTCATGATCATGGTGGTGTGAGTAGATCGCTGTGGTGTGCCCAAAAATATCAATAAATGCAGGATCTTGGGTTACTTGTTCTGGATGCCCCTGACAACAGATATGCCGGTTCAGGCAAATGACTTGGTCGGTAGCCGACATTACCAAATGTAGGTCATGAGACACCATCAATACAGCACAATTAAGGCTTTTTGCGAGGCTGTTAATCATTTGATACAGAGCGTTTTGGCCATTGATGTCAACCCCCTGAACGGGTTCGTCCAGAACCAGCAGGTTGGGTTTACGTAAAATGGCCCTGGCCAATAAGGCTCGTTGTAATTCTCCGCCCGACAGGTTTTGTATCGGGGTCTTTGACAAGTGCCCAATGTTCATTGATTTTAGAACCTCATGACACGCGGTCTGCGATGCATTGGCTAATTGTAAAAAACGTAACGTTGAGATTGGTAGTGTCGGATCAATAGTGATTTTCTGGGGCATGTAGCCAATACGAATATCGGGATTAGTCTTTCTTAAGCCCGAGTCAGGTTTTATGAGGCCAAGAATGATTTTAGCTAAGGTCGATTTCCCCGCCCCATTTGGCCCGATTAAGGTGGTGATCTCCCCTTGGTGAAGGCTCAAAGAGACGTTATCGATCACCGGCTTACCACCAAAGGCCTTATGAATAGTTTCTAGTGTTAGCAGCAATTTAGACATCGCCAGATCCTTCTTCGTTCATAACGCTTGAAGTGCACTGTGGGCAGAGGCCAAAAAGCTCAACACTTTGCGATTGCAAAACAAAATTAGCTTTGTCACTAGCGGTCTGCAGCACTTCGTTAAGAGCGGCATCAGTCATCTCTGCCGCACTGCCGCACTGGTTACAAATCATAAAAAGATTACTGTGATTACTGCTGGGGAAGGGGCAACCTATGTAGGCATTGAGCGAGGGGAGCCGATGTATCAGGCCAAGACCTAAAAGAAACTCAATGGCTCGATAAACCGTTGGTGGAGCAATGTTTTTAGCCAGCAATTTGGACAGGTGCTCTTGCACTTGATAGGCACCTAAGGGTCGATGACTCTGCCAAAGTAGAGTCAAAACCGCTTCGCGAGTCGGAGTAAGCTTTGCATTTCTCTCCTGACATAGACCTTTGGCGCGCGTTAAAGCGGCATTGATACAGCGATCATGGTCGTGTGGCTGGTGAACTAGACGAGAATTTGTCAGCATAATAGTACTTTTAACATAACGTTATGTTATAATATAACATAAATTTTTATTTATCTATGCTCTTGTTGCGGAGGTTTTTATAAAAAAGCTATTTTGTAACGCTATTGGTGTTATGGCGGCGGTGTTTCCGTTGCTCTCCAATGCTGGCAGTGTTGAGAAAGAGGTTTTTAGTATCCAAAAGGATTCTGTTTCTGAGCTATTAGTCATCACTAGCATAAAGCCCTTGGCGCTGATCGCTCAGGCAGCACTTGGCGAGACCGCAAAGGTAGAGTTTTTACAATCTGCGACTCAGTCAGCCCATGATTTAACACTAACGGTATCGGCCCTTAATAAAATTCATCTGGCGGCCTTGGTTGTTTTAGTCGGCGATGAGTTTGAGCCTCGTGTCGCGAAGCTTGTTCAAGATATTCCGGGAAAAGCTTTTTTAAACGTCCTCGACCTACCTTCCTTTGGTAGTGACGTTGACAGCCATGGAGGCATGCAACAAAAATCTGCAGACCCGCATCTGTGGGTAAATCCTTATAGCGCTAATATTATTGGCCATGCAATTCAGGCGGAATTTGGTATTGCGAAGCGCGACATCATTAGCGAGGATCAAATAAAAGCGCTTAAGAAAAGCCTGAAGCCGGTGGCTACCCTTGATTATATTTCTCACCATGACGTACTTGGAAATTTTGCAAAGGCCTTTAATGTATCTGCTGGAATCCCGATACGCGATGGTAACGGCGGTCATAAGGGGATTAAAAGTCAGTTATTACTGCGCAATGTAGCCCATGAAAGTGGCGCGCAATGTGTCTTTATTGAACCTCAGTATGCGGACAAAGATGCCACAGTCATTGCCAATGAGCTAAATTTACCGCTGCGTACTATCGATCCGCAAGGCATTGATGTCCCCTTAACCGAAAAAGGCTATGCTCAGTTCATGCAAACATTGGTTGTTCAATTTAAAGCCTGCTTCAGCTAAATACTGTATTCTTGACCTAACTAAAATCGACTAAAAATAGGTAGATCATGACAGAAAAAACACCCCTTATCTTGGTTGATGGATCCTCGTACCTTTATCGCGCTTTCCATGCGCTGCCGCCATTAACCAATAGCAAAGGTCTGCCGACGGGAGCAGTCAAAGGCGTTATTAATATGATGCGTCGGCTACAGAAAGACTACCCAGAAAGTACCTTGGTAGTGGTATTTGATGCTAAGGGTAAAACGTTCAGAGATGACATGTACAGTGAGTACAAAGCCAATCGCCCACCCATGCCTGATGACTTGCGGCTGCAAATTGAACCCATTCACAACATTATTGAAGCCATGGGGCTGCCCATGCTTGTTATTGACGGAGTTGAGGCGGACGATGTGATTGGGACGTTGGCGATTCAGGCTACGGCGATTTCACAGCCAGTAGTCGTGTCAACCGGTGACAAAGATATAGCTCAGCTGGTTAATGAATATATTACGCTGGTCAACACCATGACTAACACAGTATTAGATCATGACGCGGTGGTAGAAAAGTTTGGCGTACCACCAGAGTTAATTATCGACTTTTTGGCGCTATTGGGTGATAAGTCAGACAATATTCCCGGCGTGCCGGGCGTCGGAGAAAAAACTGCGCTTGGTCTTTTGCAGGGTATTGGTGGTTTAGATGAGATCTATCATCGGCTAGACGAAGTGGCTGGATTAGATTTTCGGGGCGCTAAGAATATGGCGCCAAAACTTGAAGAGCATAAAGAGCTTGCTTACCTGTCTTACCTGTTAGCGACCATAAAAACTGATGTTGAGATGCCACTGAACATCAGCCAGTTACATAATCAAGCGCCTAATCAAGAGCGTCTGGCAGAGTTGTTCGACCAGCTAGAGTTTAAGTCTTGGGTTAAAGAGCTTTCAGCTGAAGATTCTGCAGCACGCCCTTCAAGCGCTGTGGGCCAAATTGACACTACAGCGGTTGAAATAGCGGTAACGCCTGTTCAGGCTAACATTGTTAAAGATTATCAGATAGTACTTACCGAAGCGCATCTAGAAGACTGGATTAAAAAAATTAAAGCGGCCGAGTTGACCGCCGTAGACACCGAAACGACCAGTTTAGATTATATGATTGCTGATTTAGTGGGTATCTCCGTGGCGGTTGAACCAGGCGAAGCCGCGTATATTCCCTTTGGTCATGATTATCTTGGCGTTCCCGAGCAGTTGTCCAGAGAGCTGGTTCTAGCTGCTCTGAAGCCGCTATTAGAGGACCCAGGCATTAAAAAGGTTGGGCAAAATCTTAAATATGACATGAGCATTTTTGCTCAGCATGGGATCGCCCTTCAGGGTATTGAATTTGACACCATGCTTGAATCTTATGTTCTTGATTCTGTTGCGACACGTCATGACATGGATAGCTTGGCCGATAAATACCTTGGCGAGCAAACGATTAAGTTTGCCGATGTAGCCGGTAAAGGTGCAGGGCAGCTAACGTTTAACCAAATTGCTTTAGAAATTGCAGGGCCTTATGCGGCTGAGGATGCAGACATTACGTTGCGGTTGCATCAAGTATTATGGCCGCAGGTGTCGGCTCACACCTCCCTAGGTAAGGTGTTTACTGATATTGAATTACCCTTGGTGCCAGTTTTGTCTCGTATTGAAAGAACCGGCGCTTTAGTAGACGATACCTTGTTATTCCAGCAGAGCCAAGAATTGGCCTTGCGTCTTGCGGAACTAGAGCGTGAAGCATGGGATTTGGCTGGCCAGGAGTTTAATCTGGCATCACCCAAACAACTTGGCGACATTTTGTTCACTAAGTTAGAAATACCAATATTAAAGAAAACTGCCAAAGGCGCTCCTTCGACGAAAGAAGAGGTGTTACAAGAACTGGCGCTAGATTATCCTTTGCCAAAAGTGTTAATCGAACATCGTGGTTTAGCCAAGCTTAAGTCTACTTATACTGACAAACTCCCGGTCATGATCAACCGTACGACCAAGAGAATCCACACCTCTTATAACCAGTCAGGGACCGCCACAGGTAGGCTGTCTTCGTCAGATCCCAATTTACAAAACATCCCCGTACGGAATGCAGAGGGCCGCCGAGTTCGCCAGGCATTTATTCCTACTGAGGGTAGCAAGATGGTGGCTGCGGATTACTCGCAAATTGAATTGCGGATTATGGCGCACCTCTCTGAGGATCCAAGTTTGTTGGCCGCTTTTGCGGCGGGGCAAGATATCCACCGTGCTACTGCGGCAGAGGTATTTTCCACACATCCCGAGCAGGTGACTATTGATCAGCGGCGTAGTGCTAAGGCCATTAACTTTGGTCTGATTTACGGCATGTCGGCGTTTGGTTTAGCAAAACAATTAAATATTGGGCGTAAACAGGCGGCAGAATATATTGACACCTATTTTGATCGTTACCCCGGTGTTTTGAGTTATATGAATAGCGTTCGCAGTAGTGCGGCAGAGGCTGGCTATGTCGAGACTTACTTTGGACGCCGCCTGTATCTCCCCGAGATAAATTCGCGCAATGGCATGCGTAGGCAAGCAGCGGAGCGGACGGCAATCAACGCACCCATGCAGGGTACAGCCGCTGACATCATTAAGTTAGCCATGATTTCTGTGGATGATTGGCTGCAAAATAGTGACATGCGCAGTGTAATAATTATGCAAGTTCATGATGAGCTTGTTTTAGAGGTGCCAGAGGATGAGCTTCAGGTAGTTTCTGAGGGGCTTAAGCAGAGAATGGAACGCGCAGCAACGTTAAAAGTACCGCTGCTGGTAGATGTTGGTGTTGGTAATAATTGGGATGAAGCTCACTAATTAGCTTAGCGCCATTCGCCAAACTTCTTTGTCCCAGTCTGGAAAGACCCTCTAAGTATTAATTTCCTCAAGATGGAGATGTGAGTAAAAAGAAAAACGCTAGCCCTACAGAGAGTTAGGGTTGTTTATAGAATCCAAAGTAACGGTTGAAGCAAATTGATTAAGCTTTATTGACGTCATCAGAAAGCCAACGGTTCAGTTGAACCTCAAGCTCTGGCAAGCCTTGTTTTTTAAGTGATGAAAAGGTCTGCACTGTTAAAAGGGTTACGCCAGGATCCATTTCACGTAAGAAACTATCAACCTTCAGCAGAGTGCTCTGCGCAGGACCGCGTTTTAGTTTGTCTGACTTAGTCAACAAAATATGCACAGGTAACCCAGCTTGCGCTGCCCAGTTGAGCATCTGTCGATCATAATCTTGCAGTGGATGACGAATATCCATCAGTAAGATTAGCCCGCCTAAGCTCTTTCTCTGCTGTAAATACTCAGCGAGATGCCGATCCCATTGCGCTTTCATGGCGATAGGCACCTTGGCGTACCCGTAACCCGGCAGATCCACCAATCTTTTCCCTTCAGCTAATGTGAAGTAATTGATCATTTGCGTGCGGCCAGGCGTCTTACTGGTTCTCGCTAGGCTTTTATTCCGTGTAAGCGTATTAATTGCACTAGATTTACCTGCATTAGAGCGTCCCGCAAAGGCAACTTCGCATCCCGAATCTTCTGGGCATTGCTTTAAAGACGGTGCACTTGTTGTGAACTCAGCAGATTGAAATTTTATTAAAGGTATATCCATAGGAAAATCGACGCTACTTACTTAAGAATCTGAAACTATTGGTATATAATGCACGGCCTTATCGTATAAGGCTAACAGTCGCTACCATTAAATAATCGTGAGCGAGCATTCTACCGGATTGTGAGAGCCAGAATAACCATGAAAAGAAATATTTTATCCATTGTATGTCTATTTTCAATGCTGTTTGCTAATAGCATTTTGGCCGCAGGGGATGTTGCTGCTGGGAAAACTAAAGTAATGATGTGTACGGGATGCCACGGCGCTGACGGTAACAGCATGGTGCCATCGTTCCCGAAATTAGCAGGTTTAGGTGAAAAATATATTACTATACAGTTACGTAATATCAAGTCTGGTGATCGAGTCATTATGGAAATGATGGGTATTCTTGATATGTCCTCTGACCAAGATTTGCAAGATATGGCGGCCTACTATGATTCGCAGCAGCGCAGTATTGCTGGCGCTAAAGAGATAGAGCTGATCGGTATTTCAGATCCACAGCAAGCCATCGATTATGGCGAAAATGTTTATCGAGGTGGTAATATGAAGACGGGGGTGGCTGCCTGTACTGGATGTCATTCCCCGGCAGGTAATGGTAATGGCCCCGCTGGTTATCCTGGACTTGGAGGTCAGCATGCAACCTACATAGAGAAGCAATTACTTGCTTATCGCCGTGGAGAGCGTGTAAGCGGAGCCAACGCATCGATTATGCAGGGCGTTGCAGCCAATTTGAGTGACAAAGAAATTACAGCGGTGGCTAACTACATCTCTGGTCTAAATTAAGCGGACTTACTCCGTCACAGATTAAAGGAAAGAAAAATGTTTGGATGGATTAAAAAAATAGTATTTCTGGCATTGGTTTCATCTATGGCTATGTGCCAAGCCCAGACTGAAGAATTTCAGGCTGGTGTTGACTATGAAGTTTTGCCCCAAGCAGTTCGAACGGCTAATCCGACCAAGATTGAGGTTAATGAAGTATTTCATTATCTCTGTATTCATTGTTATAACTTTGAGGCCACAGTGTCCCCATGGGCTGAGAAATTACCCGATGATGTCGACTTTCAGCATACGCCGGCTATCTGGCAGTCTGCTTTAGAACCTTTTGCCCGAGCTTATTACACCGCTAAAGCGCTAAAGGTTTTAGATCAAACTCATGTGGCTCTTTTTGAAACTATTCATGTTAAAAAACAGCGTCTTCAATCTCAGGAAGACCTAGCCGCGTTTTTTGCAGGCCAAGGTGTAGACGCAACTAAATTCAACAAAATTTATAGCTCTTTTGGAGTAACTAGTCAGATTAGTCAGGCAAAGGCGCGAGCTAAAGGCTACCGTACGCAGGGTACGCCAGAGATAATTATTAACGGTAAATATAGAGTTACAACACGTCTTTCTAAAAACTTCCAAGGAATGTTGCGTGTGGCGACCTTTTTAATTGAGAAAGAGCGCCAGGCCTTAAGATAGACTGCTATTGAGCAGTGATGTCGGAAATATGCGCGGTAATAGCCGCGTATTTTTTTGCCTGTTACAAATTCACAACTAATGGTTATAACTAACAAAAATAGCGTTTTGGTGGGAAAAACTTTCCACCAAGCGACCTAAATAGTAAAATGCACGACCTTTTTTGTTTAACACTCCACATTTAATTTGACGATGGGAAGCATTGTGAAACCAACATTGAAACCGACGAATCCGAACTTTTCTTCTGGCCCTTGTTCAAAACGGCCTGGATACAGTGTTGATGGCCTCGATATATCAACCCTAGGGCGTTCGCATCGATCTTCCGTTGGAAAGAGGGCATTGGCGCGAGCCTGTGCGGATACGGCTGAAATTCTTGGGTTACCTGAGGGTTATCGTGTGGGAGTAGTTCCGGCATCTGATACTGGCGCTGTTGAAATGATTATGTGGTCAGTGCTGGGTGCCCGACCTGTCGATGTCTGCGCATGGGAATCGTTTGGTAGTGGGTGGTTAACTGATGTGACCAAGCAGTTGAAACTCGACAAAGTGACTACGCATTTGGCGGACTACGGTTTACAACCGGATTTGACCCAGACCAATCCTGACCATGATATCGTTTTTACTTGGAACGGAACGACCTCTGGGGTAAAAGTTGCCGATGCAGATTGGATCAGTGATGATCGTGCAGGGCTCACAATCTGTGATGCTACTTCAGCTGTTTTTGCGATGGAGCTTCCTTGGGAAAAGCTAGATGTGGTGACCTACAGTTGGCAAAAAGTTCTGGGTGGCGAAGGCGCGCATGGTATGTTGATTTTGAGCCCTAGAGCAGTAGAAAGATTAGAAAATTATACCCCTGCCTGGCCCATGCCAAAGATTTTTAGGCTTACCAAAGCGGGTAAGTTAATTGAGGGGATTTTCCGCGGAGAGACTATTAACACTCCGTCGATGCTTTGTGTTGCCGATTATCTTGATGGCTTAGACTGGATTCGTTCTATAGGTGGCCTAAAAGGCGCGATAGCTAAGTCTGAAAATAATTTATCGGTTATTCAAACGTTTGTTAATGATCGAAAGTGGATTCACTTTTTAGCCCAAGCTCCTGATCAAATATCTAATACCAGTGTTTGCCTTACGCTGGACCTAAAGCCAGACCAGGTACAACAAATGGTTAAGTTATTAGACACGGAGGCCGTTGCCTTTGATATAGGTGCCTATCGTGATGCACCTGCAGGACTGCGAATTTGGTGCGGAGCCACCGTTGAAAGGTCCGATCTGGAGGCGTTAATGCCTTGGTTAGATTGGGCATATGAATACGTAAGCCTTTAGTTAGTGGCTTGAAATTAGACTACGTTACACCAGAGAGTTGAGATAAAACTATGTACCAAGTTCGTACTTATAATGCCCTTTCTGACAAGGGACTGAGCCGATTTTCAGCTGACAAATATGTTGTTAGTGAAGACTGTGCTGCACCAGAAGCCTTTATGCTGAGGAGCCAAAAGCTTCATACTGAGGTTGTTCCAGATAGTCTGTTAGCGGTTGCCCGAGCAGGCGCTGGTGTTAATAATATTCCCGTCGCCAACTATACCGAGCAAGGCATTGTGGTTTTCAATACGCCTGGTGCCAATGCCAATGCGGTAAAAGAACTGATCGTAGCTGGTTTACTGTTGGGCTCTAGAGATATCTATGGTGGCATGACCTATGTGCAAGAGCTTGGCCACATTGACGACTCTGCTGAAATGGGAAAGCTTTTAGAAAAAGAAAAGAAACGTTTCGCTGGCACTGAGATTGTTGGCAAGACGCTTGGTGTGGTTGGTTTAGGCGCTATTGGCTCCATTATTGCCAATCTGGCACTAGATTTGGGAATGAATGTTATAGGTTATGATCCTGCGATCTCAGTCGAGGCTGCATGGCAGCTTTCAAGTCAAGTTGAGCGGATGGAGAGCTTAGAAAAGCTACTCGCTAGCGCTGACTTTGTCACTCTGCATGTACCAGCGATCCCCGCCACTAAGCACTTGATTAACACTAAGACGCTCAGTGGAATGAAAGCTACTGCTAAGATTCTTAACTTTGCTCGAGAAGAGATTGTCAGTACTGATGATATGGTCAATGCTTTAGATAAAGGGGTCATATCCGGGTATATCAGTGATTTCCCTGCTCCAGCGTTGCTGGGTAGAAAAGATGTAATACTTATGCCCCACATTGGAGCAAGTACTGAAGAAGCAGAAGAAAACTGTGCAGTAATGGCCGCTGATCAGCTCAAAGATTTTCTTGAGAATGGAAACATCTATAATTCGGTTAATTATCCTCCTACTAAAATGAGTCGTAATGGCGGCAGCCGAATGACCTTTGCTAACAGCAACGTCCCCAAGGTTTTGGGTCAGGTATTGTCAGTTCTGGCCGATGCTAACCTCAACGTGGTCGATATGGTCAATAAAAGTCGAGGTGAAATTGCTTATAACATTATTGATATCGAAGGGGATATTGATGAAGCTGTTATAGACAAGGTTGCTAGCGTTGATGGAGTTATGCGAGTGCGGCTCATCTAAACTGCCAGGATTAATCGAATAGTTTGTTACGCACCGTATTGCGATATGCCCGTGGGCTGTTTCCAGACCACTGGCGAAAACGTGATGAGAACCAGCTTGCCTCTTGGTAGCCACTGTAACTAGCGACGTCAACAATCGCTAGGTCAGTATTCTTTAACAGGTCGCAGGCAAAGGCCATGCGGGTATCTGTCAGGAACGTGTTTGGGGTACTGCCAATCGCATTCTTAAAACGACGGTTAAAGGTTCGTGTCGTCATGCCGAATTGTTTGGCGACACCTTCAATAGTCATGGCCTTGTTTAAATTGTCTTGAATCCATATCTGACTCTGGGCGATTGCTTCGTCACTATGGGCCCTATTTTTGAGCGTATTTAAATTGGCGGGATCAGAAATATTGCGGATTTCATGGAAAAAATTTCTCTGCGCTTGTCGTGAAATGATCCGACCAAAGTGCCTTTCTACCTGATGCATCAGTAATTCGGCCATTGCATTGATACTGGCCGCACAATAGAGATTACCGGCTTGTGTGGTAAAGTTTTGACGGTCTAATTTAATGGCGGGGTAACTTCGTTGTAGGGCATCAAAGTAGTGCCAGTGGGTTGTTGCTAATTTACCCTCTAATAGTCCGGCTTCAGCAAGAAAACAGACTCCAGTACCGACCGCTGTGATAGCGCAATTAGACTGGTATTGCTGCCTTAGCCAGGGACCGTATTGATGATGTTTACGGACTGCCGGACGGGGATTTCTCCATAGCGCGGGGATATGGATCAAGTCGCTGTGAAAGGGTTCGTTGATACTGTGGGTTGGCCATAGCTCAAACCCTGAGGATGTCTGTACGGGTAAACCATCCGCACTCACACGACGAATTATTACGTCTTTTAAAGGTGCCCTAGTTGCCGCTGCCAAGGATTGCGCGAAATTAAAAATCTCGGCGGCCAGTGTGCTGCTAGACACAAGCATGTTATCGCAAAGAACGAGAGTGAGGTTAAATACCATTATTTCGCATATTTTCCGTAATTTGGCCATTATACTAAATCTAATGACTTAAAAATTAAAGATTAGTAGTAGTATAACTTTTAAACTTCTTACCTTAAGCTAATAAGAGATGCGTTTATGCCTCATGTACTTCCAGTCATCGTAGGTTTCGGAGGATTTAATGCCGCTGGCCGAAGTTCGTCCCACCAATCGTTTCGTCGTATGGTTCTTGAGTCATTACCTATCAATGAGCAGCATGACACCATTGCAGGTTTGGCCTGCCTAATGGGACTGGTTAGTTCTCAGGGTGAGATTTACGTAGATCTTAACGGTACTGAGTTAACATTAGCTGCCGCCTTTGAACAATATCGAGATCTTGTGATAGAGGGTACTTTAGTACGCAGGGTTGAGCACTTTGATTCGTCTAACCTCCCGGGACATCGTAAGATTGATTTTTCTGAGCAGCAGTCGGCTGTTTTCACAATGGCTAAACGGGACCTACCTAAAGAATTACCAAACGACTGGGAGACGTCTGATCTTGAAGATGGTCGAGTTGAAATTATTACGTCGGGTGTGGATAAACATTTAGTGACCGTTCCTTATGAGCTAGCCGCTAAGGCGGCTGGACAACTGCCGACGGGGTTTGATCTATCAAAACACTACAATGCACGCTTTCATCCACGA
>Ga0206130_10002246_pt1 | contig 27018 bp, 21 predicted proteins | sample Helgoland_Spring_9_FD_148637 | JGI IMG/M metagenome (GOLD analysis project Ga0206130, IMG submission 148637) | Pelagic subsurface seawater microbial communities from Kabeltonne, Helgoland, North Sea - Helgoland_Spring_Bloom_20160512_1 | ecosystem: Environmental > Aquatic > Marine > Epipelagic ...
GTTGACCAGCTGGACCATGTCGTTGGCGTTCGGGTTGCCCGCCTCGTCGGCGGTCTCCCCGCCCGTGGGGCTTCCGCCACCCTGGTTGCCGTCATAGAGCTCCCATACCTCCTGAAATCCGTAGTCGAGGAGCTGGTCCTTGATGGCGTTCTGGTGCTGCCAGTCGGACTCGTTGTTGTCGCCGATGCCGGCGCCTTCGTTGGATCCGATGCCCACCGCGATGTTGAACCACTCCTCTCCGAGGTAGGGGGTCTTCTCGTACTCGAGGGTCCGGTCTACGAGGGTCTGCATCTCGGCCACATTGTGCACGAGCAGGCGGCCTACAAAGAACTCTGGGTAGTGGTCGTTGCCTTCTACGAAACCGTAGCAGGGGTCGCAGTATCCTGTTCCTCCGCCGTTGGTGATGAGTGTGGCAGCGACCTGGTCCTCATCTCCTGCGAGGATCACGTGGGTCAAGCCTTCGTTGAAGTATTGGTCGGACAGGAAGTCCTTGATGGCGTCGTAGTCGTTGCCGAAATCAGCGGCGTAGACCACCTCGGTCTCGAGTCCCTTTTCGCGCTTCCAAGCGATGAGGGGTGCGAGGACGTCGTCGTACATGGCGTCGGTCACCACGACCACCTTGCCGTGTTCCTGCACGTAGTCGTAGCGGGACTCTAAGCTGCTGGCATTGAGGAAACGCTGGGCGGCATCGCCCATGGCCTGCGGCGTCATGCGCACTGGGGCTACGGCGGGGTTCACCGCTGCGGCTTCGGTCTCGACCACACGCACGGTGATGCTCTGGTAGGTGCGCAGCACACCCGATGTGGGGTTGTACTGGAAGGGGTGGGCCCAAATGGACTGACCGCGCAATCCGCGCTCCACAAAGGGGGTGCGGAGCACCGCTGCCTGTGCCGGGAAGAACCCGTCTTCTTCGTAAACGGCACCCTGCTCAAAGGGCACGGTTGCGGGGTCTACGTTGCGGTACAAGTTGCCCTTGCTGGGCGCTATACTGACACCTTGGATGTCGGTAAAGGCCACCTCTACAATCTCCAGCGCGGTGCCGGCATTGGCACCAATCAACAGCGTGGCATCGGCCTTGGAAAGGTCCGGAGCACCTGCCCGAAGGAGTGGGGTGTCGCCCAACACCCGGGGAATGATGGCCACGCCATCGGGGGTGGACACCTCTTCAAACACGGGGTCTGAAAAGTCGAAGCGCACCACCGTGCCTTCATGGTTGTCGGCGACCAGGGTGGCGTTCTGGGCCATGGCTCCTGTCGCATGGAGCAACAGGGAAAGCGCTACTGCGCAGCGGGTAAAAAAGGAAATGGTCATGGTTTCGGTTTGCAGGTTACTCCATGATGATCCGCACAGGCGGACGGCTCTCGTTGTGATTCAAAAAATACGTTCCTGGCACCAGTCCACGGGTCTCCAATACAGGATCGGGACCGGTCAGATCGATGGGACAAAAAACCAACGCGCCTTGCATGCTGAACAGTTGCATGGAGGCAGATAGTCGGGTGCGGTTTAGGCCTTGGAGGGTCACAGGCTGCCCCACTGTGGCGGGAACGGGAAAAACCCGAACGCCATCGGGCTGGAGCGAAGGTCCTTGCAACGCGGATACGCCGCCATTGCGCAGGTCAAAGTAGACGTTGACCAAGGCATCTTGATTGCCCGTCGGCCAGACCCAAAAATGCAAGAAGCATTGGCCTTCCACCTCCAGTGCATTGACGATGAGCTTGAGGAAACCCGCCCCTTCTGCGCCCATGGCGAGCATGTCGGCATCTGCGGGTACGCCGGTGTAGCACTCACCCAAGTCGCACAGGTTTACGTCCCAGCCTTCAGTCCATCCACCTCCAATCCACCTCCAACTCAAGGCGAGGGAATCACCGGAAACATTGGGGAAGTCGATTTGGAAGATGCGGGTGATGCTGTCGGTCGCAAAGACATCGACCACACTGTCGCTGGGTTCAATGTCGAACTGAGCGCGCGCTGCCGGCAGTGCACAGAACACACTGAGGGTCACGAGCCAACAGATTTTCACCGTCTTCATCACTCGGGCAATTTACCCCTTCCCTTGCTGAATTTGGGTACACCTGCGGCCAAGAAACCACCACACAGTCCTGTTCAACGTGTCTCCTCGGAGAAATCCCTCCGCACTTCCCAACCTTCAAGGAGGTCCTGTGGAAGCCCCACTGGACCAAACTTTTCGTGCAAGGCAGTCTTGCGGTAAGCAAACAAGCCTTGGACCTGCCGCCTCACCCAAAACCCGGCCACCGCCTGACCCAGGCGGCCTGCCGGCAGTTTGTATTCCACAACGTCCATCACCGCTGTCCCTCCGTCTGGCAACGCTCGGAAAGCGTGGGTGTGGTCCCACAATGCAAAAGGACCCGACTCCTGAATGTCCCTGAACCATGCCCGTCCCGGTGCCTTCTCTGGCCCCTCAACCTCCATGATGAGGGTTTGCCATCCTGTGCGGATGCCCAACATGGGGGCCACAGAAATCTCAATCTCCAGTCCTGGGACGATGCGCTGGTCCCCGCCCTTTCCAACCTGCAGTTTTTGGTCGGGCGGGGTCAAGGGCGCCAGGTTTTGGGCGGTCGAAAAAAAGTCCCACAGCTCATCTATGGACGCGGCCAATCCTATGACCTCTGTCAACCGGTTCGCCCTCATTGGCACAAGGAGTCTGCAGCCCATGCTGCCATCAGCAAGCCGGGCTTGGCTCCGGTTTGAAAACCCAACGATTGGATGTAGCCTGAAGAGGCACTCAACAGCTTATTGGAAGGGTATGCCGGGTCTGTATTGAAGTCGAGGTCGATTTGCTCGACCTGCACCGTGGTCTCCTCTCGGATCAGGTGTGCAACCGCAACAGACCGCTCCGTTTCGCCCCACAGCTTGGTCCACATGTCCTCTATGCGCGGCACTTTTTCCTTGCGGTAAATGACATGGGCGCCTGCGCCCGGATAACGGAACACCACGGTGGTGGCGTAGACCGTATAGCTTCTGTAATTCTGGCTGTCACAGCCCACATACAAGGTGAATTTTTGGGCTGTTTGCTTCATTTCCCGCACATAATCGCAGACATCGAAACTGCGGCTCCCCCCCATCACCTTGAAGCTTCTGTTGGATCGGTCTTCTGCCATGCCATCAAGTTAGATGGGAGTTTTTCCGTTCTGTTGTTTCCTGCATTTGGTTTGTCCACAAAATGGTCCCACCGTGGATTGCAGGGGCACAAAACGTCTAGAAATGGAAACACCCGCCGTTGCGGGTGCTTCTCTACGATTCACAACTGTGATTGACCTCGGGAAATTCCGAAGTGCCTGTCAACCACATGTTCTAATTTACACATTATATTCCTTTTTAACAACAGCTTTTTTAATTTCATCGGTATTTATACCCGATTCAAGCGAAGCGTTGCGGCCTGTTGCTCACGCCTGGCTCCACTCGAGCAGCACTTGAAAGAGCTCCTTGGGCAAGTAGGGTTTTTTGAGGTAGGCGTCCATGCCTGCCTTCATCCCTTCCTCTTCGTCTTTTTCGAAAGCAAATGCAGTAATGCCCACAATGGGGGTGCGGCGGTTCGTTTCCTGCTCACGCTGCCGTATGGCGCGCGTGGCTTCAAATCCGTTCATGACAGGCATTTGAACATCCATCAAAACCACATCCCAAGCCTCCTTTTCAAAAAGAGCCAACGCTTCAACTCCGTTTCCTGCAGACTTGTAAGCCACGCCCCAACTGGTCAACAGCTTCTGCACATACATCAGGTTTATAGCGTTGTCTTCGACGCACAGCACGCGCAAGCCACGAATGGATTTTTGATGGCCCTCTCCCGGAGGTGCCTGCGCAATTTCGGCGTGCTCGACCTCGAACTCAAAGGTGAAGGTGCTCCCTTGGTCCAGTTGACTGGTTGCCGCAATGCTTCCCCCATGCAGGGCGCAGAGCTCCCGGCATATGGCCAGGCCCAATCCACTCCCCTCCTTTAAACTGCCTTTGCGCTCTTCTGCCTGAACAAAACGCTCGAACACCCGGGGTATCGTTTCCTCGGGAATGCCTTGTCCGGAGTCGGCCACCCGCACCCGCAACATCAGTTTGCCATTCCCTTCGACCAGCTCTGGTGACACCCGGACAAAGCCCTTCTTGGTGAATTTGGCGGCATTGCCCACCAGGTTCAACAGCACCTGAGACAAGGTCTGCACATCGATGCTCAAGGGGACATCCAAGGCGTCGTTCCACTCCAATTCGAGTGCGACGCCCTTGTCGCGGAGCAAAGTGCGGTACACCACCATGATGCCTTCAAAAGTTGGGCGCAGCATGGAGGGGCGTTTGTTGAGCTCCTGCCGACCTTCCTCGAGCCTGGCGATGTCGAGTACCCCATCCAATAGACCCTTGAGCAGGGTGCCCCCTTGCGAAATGGCCTCGATGTGATGGGATTGCTCTGCGCTCAACGGGGTGTCCAGCAGCAGATGCGACATTCCGATGATCGCGTTCAATGGCGTTCTGATTTCATGGCTCATCTTGGCCAAGAACCGGCGTTCAGCCCTGCGCGCAGCATTGGCCATGCGCATGGCTTTTTTCAGTTTTTCCTCGTCTTTTTTGCGTTCTGTAATGTCGTAGTGGATGCCCATCGAGCCGATGGACTCCCCTGCTTCATTGCGCAACGGCACCCCGCTGATCAGCAGCCATACGACTTCGCCCTGCTTGTTGCGGATCTGGGACTCGTACAATTCTGACTCTCCTGCACTTCGCGCCTCGGTGCGGATTTCCATCCGTTCCCTGTCGGCGGGTGTCATCAATATTTCCGATGCTTTTTGCCCCAACAGCTCCTCCTCAGAATATCCCACGATGGCGCAAAACTTGGGGAATGCCCTGGTGATGCGCTCCTGTTTGTCGACCTCCAAAATTCCGAGGTCCATGTTTTCAATGATGCCCCGGTAATGCTCCTCGGACTGGCGCAACGCCAGCTCCAAACGCTTCTGATCGGTGATGTCGCGAATGATGCCGTGCACCTCATCCCGGTGACGCCCATCGGTCACACTCCAACTGAGACTCATGCTCAACCAGCGTTGCGTTCCCAGCTTGTTTTTGCTGGAAATCTCCACCCACAATTGGGGAGACAAACGCTGGGGATCTTGGATCCACTCTCCGATTTTCTCTGCCCATTGGCGTTGGCCATCGCGGCCCAACACGTCGACCACACGTTGCGACAACAGGGCTTCCTGATCGCCGCCCAACATGCGGCTTCCTGCCGGATTGACATAACGGAACCGCCCTTCTTGATCAAGGGTGAATATGCCGTCCTCCGCCTTGTCCAAGATGTAGATCTCAGGCCGCACATCCTCTACGGCAGGGCCGGGCAGGGTGCCCTCCCCGCGTTCATCCTCCCACCCCGCCAATTCAGCCCGCAAAAGGGACCGCTCCTGCTCCAAGGCGGAGAGCCGCTTCTGGAGTTCGGACTTTGACGGTGTTGGCATGTTGGAAATGTTCTCAGTTGCTCACATGTAATTTACTACCAATACTGTCCATATTCGTGTAGCACTATGCACGTTTTTCGGATACAGAATTTATGGGTGTTGGCCGCTTTTTTTGCATGCCTGCAGGGAGGGTCCATTCGGGCACAACCCGACCTCTTGGGGTGGGAATCCCTGGTGCATTCCATGGCATGGTCTCCTTGGGTTGAAGACCTTGAGTCTCTAGAAGCGGGGTGCATTCTGACGCCAATGGATCCTCAAATGGACCCCTCCCGGTGGCGCGCACGCACCGAATGGGCGGAGTCGCTGCTCCAACAACTCGAGGCCCTGCCCCATGCCGAGCACCACGCAGACCGCGCTTTGCAACGCATGCTGGCCGACGGCATGTTGTGCTTTAGGCTGATGGAAGCGGCGGCCGACCGACACCGCAATGAGGTTGAGGCCGCTTTTGACGGCGCAGGGCTGCCTGCCGATTGGGCCATGCTGCCGATGGCCCTCACCGGATGGAACAATGCCTATTACGGTCCCGGTCGCCGGGCTGGACCTTGGGCCATGGACATGACCTCTGCTTTGTCTTACGGGCTAGACATTCGCCGCGGATGGGACGAGCGGCACCTGCCAGAAGAAATGACACCGGCTGCCATTGCCCATACCAAAAAATGCACCGCTGCTTTTCCCAACGACCCTTTGCGCCAGGTCCTCTCTTTTGTGCGCGGACCGCAGGCAGCGCGCAGCGCAGACGTGACAGCTTTGGATGCCGCTTTGCTTGAATGGCTGCATTTATTCCGCGTGATCATGCAGGTGGACCGCAACTTTGATTGGAACGATACCCACGCGCTGTGGATGCTTCGGGCAGGACAACTTGAGCGGCTGACCTGTCCAGAGGGAGGGACGGGGTTCTTTAGCCTCGCAGATACCGTCCCCGCTGTTTACGGGGCATTGCGCTCCGAGAACCCTTGGTTCACCACGGACTCCATAGGGTTCAATGCCATGAGGTCAGAACTGCTGGTTCCCCTCGGCGTCGGCCTGCGCTGGTCAGACCGGGACGCCATGTGCAATGGGCGTCCTGCCCCCCGTGCACCGGCCCAAGCTGTGGTGCATGTGGTGCAGCCAGGCGATGTGCTTGGGGGCATCGCCCGCGACTATGGTGTGCGCATTGGTGAAATCAAGCGGTTTAATCAACTCGAGGGCGATTTGATCCGGGTGGGCCAAAGGTTAGAAATCCCCGGTTCACTGGGCCGGATTTCTCCTGAACCTAAGGCGCCCAGTGCACCTGCAGCCGACGGCACCCCGTGGATCTGGCATACGGTTCAAGAAGGCGAGTCTTATTGGACCATTTCCCTGCAGTACCCACAGACGGATTTGGAGACCATCATGCGCATGAACGGTGTTTCCCCCGAAGCATTGCAACCGGGCATGAAACTGAAGATCCCCCCTCCATGAGTGCACCTCACCCCCCCCGCGACGACCGGTGGAAAGGGGCGATGGCCCTTTCTGTTGTGGGCTGTGCCGTTACACTTCTGGCGGCACTGTCCCCTGCCGATGGCCTCCGTTTGGGTGAGACCGCTGTGCGCATTTCCTATCCTGAAGCATGGCGGGCGTGGCTGAACCCTTCCCCAGCCCCCATTGTGGTGCCGCGCTGGAAACCCGAAGACGTGTCAGATCTGTTGGCCCAATACGATTCCAACTGGACAGCGGCTACGGCTGAAGAAGTGCCCACGGACAGCATCAAAGCACCCGCGACTGCAGCCGAGGCAGACAGCACTGCGCAGTTGCTCCCTCCTGGGATCAGCAGCACCGCCCTCCTTCCCGACACCGCCAAAACACCAGCAAGCGCATCACTTCCGGTGTCGGCGGTGGCGCAGAAGGAAGCCCATAACCCACCGCCGTCGAAACGCACCCCCGTCAACATTCCCGACGCGTCGGCCCTGCCCCCTGCCTTGAGGCTTTCCATTCCCGAATCGGCCCGCTGGGCATTTGGTCAACTTTTTGAGCGGCTCGACAGGCACGAAAACATACAGGTGCTGCACTACGGCGACAGCCAAATTGAAGGCGACCGGATTTCGGGGATGATGCGCCACGCTTGGCAAAAGCGCTGGGGAGGTTCCGGACCGGGGCTTCAAGCGCCTGTGCCTTTGGTTCAGAGTTTTGCCCTGCGACAATCGCACACCGGGGCTTGGAAACGCCATACGCGTTACGGCCGGCGGGATACCACAGATGCAGATGAACGGTATGGCCTGTTGGCATGCTATGCAGAACTGGAAGATTCCACTGGCGCTCCAGCTTGTTTGACGGTGGCTCCCGAACCCCGCAACCACAAGCAGTTTGGGCAATGGAATGGCTTGCGGGTGTGGCACGACGCCGTCGATACTGACTGCCATGTGGCCGTCAACGGCATTCCCTTGGACACCCTCAAAGCTGGTACTGCAGCTTCTGTTTTGGAACTGAACACAACGTGGAACTCCGGAGACCCTTCTTTGCTGGCCACCGGGGCTGACCGGCCCACGCAGCCCCTGGCTATGGAGGTGTGCTTCCAAGGTGGAACACCGCGCATTTTTGCCATAGAGCCCCAAGGACAGGGGGTTCAATGGCATGGCGTACCCATGCGCGGCAGTTCGGGCACCTTGTTTAGAAAACTTGACCGCCCGCATTTTACCGGACAATTGCAGGCATTGGCTCCAGACCTCGTCATCCTGCAATACGGCGGCAATGTGGTGCCGCACTGCAAGGACCTGGCCCAGGCCGAAAGGTTTGGAGGATGGTTTGGCAGCCAGATCCGCCTCTTCCAACGCGTCCTGCCCGAAGCCGCCATCTTGGTCATCGGCCCCTCTGACATGTCCGAAAAAACCGGTCTTCAGTGGACTTCGTTTCCGCAACTGGCGGCGGTCCGAGATGTTCTGAAGCGCACTGCTTTGGAAAACGGCGCTGGATACTGGGACTTGCTCGAGGTGATGGGTGGCCTCGGGAGCATGCCGGCCTGGGTAGACAGCGAGCCCGCCCTTGCTGGCCCTGACCACGTGCACTTTACCCCCCTTGGTGCCAAAAAGGTGGGCACGCTGTTGGACCGTTCTTTCCTCGGCTGTTACAGCGAATGGAAGCAAGATTGGCTGAAGCCTGCCCCCAAGGCCATGTCCAAGCGCCCCTCTGCCCCCGTGGTCCCTTCCGGACCCTCATCTCCTGCCCTCGAAACCGATGGACTGCGCTAAAGCCGATCCATACAGGCCGGTGTGGACCAACAAATGCCGCTGGCTGGCGGTAGTCTTGTGGCTCGGCAGTGGCTTCATGGATGGTGCCCTGTGCTGGGGACAACGGGATTCTGCTGCGACCGAGTCGGAATGGAGCGAGACGACACCAGACCGCCTGCGCGGCGACGTTCACCGTGACGATGACCTGGCGGGTCTGCCCGCGATGGACGCCACCCTCTATGGACGTGAGCACCTCTCTCGGTTTTTGACGTCCTGGTACACCTTGCTGTTTGATTTACAGCCCAACAGTCCCGCTGCGAGCCCCATTGAAGTGGTTCATTTCGGAGGGTCTCATGTTCAGGCCGGGCGCATTGGCTGGGCTTTTCGCCAACGGCTCAGTGAAGACCGTCCCGGCATCGCCGTCGGATGTGGGATCCAGGTGCCCCACCGATTGATGGACTCCAATGGTCCGCCCGATAGGGGTTGGTCCTCTACTGAGAACTGGTCGGGTCAATCGTGCGCGAACAGAAGACATCAGGCGCCTTGGGGCATAACGGGCATCGAGGCTCAGAGCCCGGTGGCTGCACCCGTGGCCTGTTGGAGCGGCTCCCCTGCCGGTGAGCGGTGCGTGTCTGAAATCCGGATCCTGTCGCGGCCGGATTCTGCCCTGAACTGGCACCCTGTGCTTCCCCAGCCCTGGAAGCCGGACCTCGCTGCGCAATCCAGCGCAGGCATAGCCCATTGGATCAGTCCAGCAGGTGGTGCCGCTCCTGACACCCTCATCCTTCAGCCTGCCGCAGCAGGTGCGCAAGCCTTGCACGGCGTGGAATGGGTCCCTCAAAATGCAGGTTTTGTCTTCCATGACCTCGGTGCCAATGGTGCCAACTCCACTTCTTGGATGCGGAACCCCCACTTCAAGGAGCAACTGCGCAATGTGGCCCCCGACTTGACCATTCTCGCATGGGGCATCAACGATGCGCACATGTCTCAAAGCCGGTTCGATGCTGCCCGTTTTTCCCGGCATTATGGCGCCTTGATTGACACCATACGCTCGGCCCATCCGGACACGGAAATCCTGCTGGTCACCAACAACGACAGCCACTACCGCCACCGACACAACCCCAATGCCGAAGACGTCAGAGCGGCCATGCTGAACCTGGTTGCAGAGCGAGACGTAGCCTGCTGGGACCTCTACGGACACCTCGGGGGAAAGGGGTCCATTGACGCCTTGAACGCCACTGGGTTTGCTGCCAGTGACAGGCTGCATTTTAGAAGGGACGGCTACATCCTCATCGGCGAGTTGCTCTATGAACTGCTCGTCAGGGCTGCCATTCAACATTCGACCCCTGCCCCATGAATGCGCTGCAGCAAATTTTAGAACACGACGCAGCGTCTCCTTGGACGTTCCTGAACGGGTCTTTCTGGCTGTTTCTGCTCGTTGTCTTGGCCTTTGATGCGGCCCTGCACCGCGACCGACAGCGCGGTTTGCGGCACTTCTGGCTGCTCGCGGCCAGCTTGTTGTTTTACTGGAAGACCTCGGGTTGGTTTTTTCTAATCCTGGTCTTTTCCACGGTGAGCGATTACTGGATCGGACACCGGATTGCTGCAGCCAAAGGCGACCGGGGCAAGAACCGCTGGCTCGCGCTGAGCATCGGCCTGAACCTCGCCCTTCTGTTCTATTTCAAATACACCTATTTCCTCACCGAATCGTGGAATGCCGCCTCGGGCTCCTCCATCATCCCGAGGAATTGGCTGGCCATGGGGGTCAATGCTGCTGCAGGAACATCGTGGTCAGTCGACCGCATTCTGCTGCCGGTGGGCATTAGCTTTTACACCTTTCAGACGATCAGCTACACGGTGGACATTCGCCGCGGTCTGGTTCAACCCTTGAAGCGGCTCAGCGACTTTGGGTTTTATGTGTCCTTCTTTCCGCAGCTTGTGGCCGGTCCCATTGTCCGGGCGGCTGACTTTGTGCCCCAAATTCTGCACCCCAAACCGGTGACCAAAGCCACCATTGGGCGCGCCGGCTTCTGGATTCTGAATGGATTGCTCAAGAAGGTCCTTTTGGCGGATTGGATTGCGGTCAATTTCAATGACCGCGTGTTTGCCTCGCCGGCAACACACAGTGGTTTTGAGGTCCTCATGGCCATGTATGGCTATTCCCTGCAGGTCTACGCCGATTTCAGTGGATACACCGACATGGCCATCGGCGTGGCTTTGCTCATGGGCTACCACTTGCCCCAAAACTTCAACAGCCCATACAAGGCCGACAGCTGTGGCAACTTCTGGAAGCGCTGGCACATGAGCCTGTCGGGGTGGCTCAAGGATTACCTCTACATCCCCATGGGGGGCAACCGCAGGGCCTCGTGGTTTACCGCCATCTGCGGGGCTTTTCTGCTGTCTTTTGTGGCCTTGATGTGGCCCAACCCCAAGATCCTCGGTGGGCTTGCGGGGGTGGTGCTCACCGCTGCCTTGGCCATGGCGCGCATTCCCGCATTTCACTCCTGGGTGACCACCAACATCAACATTTGGATGACCATGCTGCTGGGCGGTTTGTGGCACGGAGCCGGCTGGAACTTTGTCATCTGGGGCGGGCTCAATGGCCTCGGCATCACCGTCTACAAGTTGTGGCGCAAGGTCAGCCCTTGGGAGGCCAAAGACACCTTTTGGAAGCGGGCCATTGCCGTGACGCTGACCTTTCACTTTATCACCTTTACGCGCATCTGGTTCCGCAGTGCTTCCCACACCACGTGGGCCTCATTTGGCACCGAACACGACATGGTCAGCGAGTGGGACACTGCCCAAATCATTCTGTCCAAATTGGTGGAATCAACGCCCCTAAATGTGGGAATCGACGTCATGCAGCACTACAGCATGGTCTTTGGCGTCATGGCCCTTGGCTACTTGATTCACCTGTTGCCTTCGCGGCTCAAAGCAGCGTATCGGCAGGCTTTTGTGCGCGCCCCGCTGGCACTACAAGCAGGATGCGCCATTGTGGCGGTATCTCTGGCTTCGGCCATCCTCTCAGCAGGAGGAACGCCGTTCATTTACTTCCAGTTCTGAAGTTTAGTGGGTGCCCAAGGACTGCTCTGTGGCCGTTCCTGGCTTGAATTCAACGCCGTCATAGGCGCTGCAATTCTTGGCGTTCCGGCTACAACCGGTGGCAAAGGCGAGAAGCCACAAACACCCCATGGTCACCACAAACAACCGTTGAAGGTTGGAGTGACGGTGCAACTGGCTGGCATCCAAGGTAGACGCCTTGCTCACCGCTGCGGGACGCCTGAATGGGGTAGGATTTGGGTTCGGCATAACAGGTAGGGAACGAAGGTAAGCACCGAAATGTTGTCTCCATGACAAAGGAGGTCTGTGGTTGTTTTTCCACCCGTAGTTTCGAACCATGAAAGGACAAGAAGACAAAGGACAAGACCAGTGGCTGCTGAACCTTAGCCTCGTGCTTTTGGTCGTTTACAACGGCTTGTTCCTTCTGGATGTCATTTTCGAAGGTGCAGGCGTGGGCCGCTGGGCCGCAGCATTCATGGCCTTTATAGACGAGCGCCGGGGCTGGGTCACCTTGTTCGAGGCCATCGCAGCCCTCTCTGTTTTCGTGGACCTCATCGTTCGGTTCGATGCCTATGAAAACCGAGGTCGGAACGCCCGGGTGACCGCCATTGCCATTTGCATGGCCGGACTGGTCTTCAAGGCCTTTACATTCTACCTAGACTCGGCGTATTTGGAGTGACCCTTTCCTGAGAATCAATCGTCCCACTGGTACTCGAAGTCCACATCCTCCAGCCGCTCAGGCCGGGACTTGAATGCGGTGAACCGCTCTCTTGTCCAAAGGATAAACTCGTATTGAGTCAGCGCCTTTAGAACCGCCTCCCCCGGGTCCACGAAGTCCAAAAAGGCTTCGAACTCTCCCTCTTCGAGACTGACGATGTCATAGTCTACATACTTCCCAAGCAGCTCGCGCAGCAGCTCCCTCCTTTGGTCCTCGTTTTCGAGACGGGCGACTTCGCGCTTGCTGCGCTCTAACCTGTTGAACTGTTCGTACAAGAACGTGATGGGGCTGGTCAAGGCATCGATTCCACTGGTGCGGTACTCTTTTTCATTGTAACCCAAGGCCTTAATGTCGCGCACGATGTCGCCCAGATCCCGGGGCGCAATGATCTCCGCTGTGGCCACTTGCACTGAAATCGGCACGAGGTGTACCGACCAAGACCACCCTGAAGGCGGCGCTTCAGATGCAGGAACGATGCGGGACACTGTGCGGTAGCCAATGGCAGCGAACTGCAGTGTATCTCCCGGAGCCGAACGAAACGCAAAGCGTCCGCTGGCACTGCCAAACCGGCCTTCTCCCGTGCTTCTGTTTACGATCATGCAGCCCGGCAGGCCCCTGCCATCAGGACCCAACACTTCTCCGTTCAACTTCACTTTCTCCCCCTCCAATGTCCCAAGTGCAACCTCTTGGGCCCAAATGCCAGCACCGCCACACCCTAAAATCCCCACGAGGATGAACGCAAAAAGCTGCTGGAAAAATGAACGGTTCTCCATGGAGCCAAACTACCGCATAACTTGCCCACGGGATGGCCAAAGACCTTGAAAATGAAGCCCGCCACCGGGCCCTGAGTAGGATTCGCGAAGCACGGACGCAGCAACCGCAGGGCGTCCAAGAATGGATGGACCTCATCGCGGCCGGAGACCGGACCGCTTTGGCGAGGGCCATCAGTTTGGTCGAGAGCACCAAGGAAGGCGACAGGGCAACCGCCGAGGCCCTGCTCAAAATGGCTGCAGAAAAAGCCGGCCACGCTTTGCGTTATGGAATCACCGGCGTACCCGGTGCAGGCAAGAGCACCTGGATTGAAGCGGCAGGCATGGACCTCATAGGACGTGGCCATAAAGTGGCAGTCCTGGCCGTGGACCCCAGCAGCCACCGAACCGGCGGCAGTCTTCTGGGGGACAAAACACGGATGTCCGACCTCTCGTTGCACCCCGATGCCTTTGTGCGCCCTTCGCCCTCGGGCCGCACGCTTGGCGGTGTAGCCGAAGCCACTGCAGAGGTCGCCCTGCTGTGCGAATCGGCAGGGTTTGACCGCATCCTCATAGAAACCGTAGGCGTGGGCCAGAGTGAAACTGAAGTCCGGCACATGACCGATGTGTTTCTGCTGCTGTTGATTCCAGGCGGTGGAGACGGAATTCAAGGCATCAAACGGGGAATCTTAGAATGGGCCGACGCCGTTTGGGTCAACAAGGCCGACGGTGGTCCTGAGCGCCTCGCAGCAGCGCAGTCTGCCCTCTCGGTTTATCAAGGGGCCTTGTCCTTGTTGGCGGCCCCTGAAGATGGCGCTCCTCCCCTCTTTGGGACGGGGTCTGCCCTGGATGCTGCGCAGGTGCACGCCCTTGTAGATGAGTTGGAAGCACGCTTGGCTGAGGCCCAAGGCAACGGAAACCTCGAGGCGCGCCGCTCGCGACAATGGCGGGACAGCGCAGAGGCCTTGCTGGCTGCAGAAGCCTTGCGCAGTGTGCGAAATCACCCGCAATTCTCCACCCTATGGCAACGCCTACAAGCCGATGCCCTACACTCACAAATCTTGCCGATTGAGCAGATCCGCCTCCTGCTAAAAAGGCTAGATTGAGGGAAGCGTGAGGGGAATACTCCCTCCTCACCTTCTTGTTGTGCTGATCACTTTTACCGCTTTTTCGTTGTGCTGCGTGGCCATGGCTGTGGCATTGGCCTTGCGCCATGAAATTGGCATGGCCATGGATGGTGACTCGGAATGGCACCTGACACTTGGGGCCATTCCCAGCAGCCGTTGGTCCCTTGCAACTTCTGTATCGGTTTTCCTGTGGGCCAATGGCTTCGGCGTCTGGATGCTCTGCGCAGCGCCGTGGGCAGGAGCATGCACTGTGATCGCAGCAGTGGTGATGTGTGGTTTGATCTGGGGCGCAGGCCGTCAAGGCTGGCTGATGTTTCAGGCACAGGAAATTCATGAAATGACATGGATTGTGCACCAACGGGGCAGCGTGCAAGACCAAATCATGAGGGCCTGTGAGCGAGAGGCCATGGAGCGGCGGCTGCGGCGGTGTCAGGCTACCCTCATGCTCACAAGAAGGGGCGGCACTGACCTTTCACAGCTGTTCAATTCGCTCGAAGAACAGGTGGCGCGCATGAAAAACGACGCCATGGAAGCTGCGGATGTGGTGGGTGGTTTTGCCGCTCACTTGCGTCATGTGTTTATTGAATCAGATGTCGATGACATCCCCCTTGGCGAGGCCTGCAAGCACATCGAACGCTGGGCACGGGTTCTGCAATCCTTAGGAGCCTCGGCCATTTCCATTTCAGGCGCCCCCGCCCTGGAATCCAAAGAAGGCCAACGGCGCATTCCCGCACTGCTCATGCTCGGCGCAACCGAACGGCTTGGTGTTGCCGCTTTGCAAGATTCCTCAGCGCCGCCCATGCATTGGCAGTGGTCCATTCAACAGCATACGGTGCGCCTAGAAACATGCGGCGGTGCACCCTTGCAACTGGGCGGAAGCGAACTCCGAGATTGGGACGCCGCCTTTATGTTGCGGCACGGTGGTTTGGCCCATGCAGGAGGCGCTTGGTCCTTTGAACTTCCGCTCCTGCCCAGCCCCCAATCAGGCCATTAGGCGGCCAGCCAGATCCTTCATTGAAACGGACGCTTGGGTGCCCGTACTCATGTTGCGCAGCGTCACATTTCCTGCGGCTGCCTCATCGCTGCCGATCACAACCACATGGGGAACATTGCGGTCATCGGCGTATTTGAATTGCCGCTTCATTTTCGCGGCATCGGGGTAAACTTCCGTGCGCAGGCCATGGCGCCTGCACAGCGCAGCTGCAGCCAGCACTTGGGGCAAGGTCTCCTCTCCCATGTGCAGCAACAGCACATCGAGCCCTATATCCAAACCGGTGGGGAAAGCACCAAAATGCTCGAGCACATCGTAGATCCGGTCTGCGCCAAAACTGATGCCGACACCGCTCACATCTGGCATTCCAAAAATGCCCGTGAGGTCATCGTAGCGTCCGCCACCGCAAATGCTGCCCACGGGGCCGTCCACCACTTGCACTTCAAAAATCGCCCCAGTGTAATAGTCCAGGCCCCTGGCCAGTCCGGGCGCAAACACCAATTCCGGCTCCTGAACGCCCTCTGATTTGGCGAGACTCCACAATGAAGCCAAGGCTGCTACCCCCTCCTTTACCGCAGGTACAGGAAACTGTTCGGCCAAAGCCTCCATGCCTTGAACGCCTTCTGGCCGTTCCTCAAACAGCGCTTTTGTTCCGTCCTGGACGGCCTCACTAAACCCGCGCTCCCCCAATTCCTTGCACACCCCATCGATGCCGATTTTATCGGCTTTGTCTACCGCGACGGTCCACTCTGTGAGCCGTTCTCCGATGCCCAAATGGTCTGCCATACCCGAAAGAATGCGCCGGTCGTTGACCAAAATTCTAAAGTGCGGCACTTTCAGCGCGGTCAACGCCTCGAAAAACAGGCACACCAGCTCCAATTCGCACAGCACTCCGGTCGAACCAATGATGTCGGCATCGCACTGCACAAATTCCTGGTAGCGCCCCTTTCCTGGGCGGTCACCCCTCCACACCGTCTGCATCTGATACCTTTTGAATGGCATCGGGATCTCGTTGCGGTGCATGGTGACAAAACGCGCAAAGGGTACGGTCAAATCGTAGCGCAATGCCTTTTTGCTGATCTGAAAGCCCAGTGCTTTGCTGTCCCGAGCTTCCAAGGTGGCATCTTGAGCTTTGCCCAGGAAGTCTCCATTGTTCAGGATTTTGAATATCAGCTGATCTCCCTCATCGCCATACTTTCCAGTAAGGGTGGTCAGGGCCTCCATGGCCGGAGTCTCAATGGGCTGGAATCCACGCCCTTCAAAGGCGGTACGGAGGGTGGAGAAAATCCACTGTCGGCGCGCCATCACCTCAGGGGTGAAGTCGCGTGTGCCTTTGGGAATGCTGGGTTTGCTCATGCTGCGGCGCCAAAGTTACAAGGCCGAGGGGGCTTCATTCAAGGTCAATGTCCCAAATCAAGATGCGGCCATCGTCACCTGCCGTTGCCAAGGTTCCATCTTGGCTCCACACCATGGCATTGATGGAGCGGGTGTGACCCTGCCAATGCGGCCTTGAGATTCGGACGCCCAAAGCCAAAGTATCGGCATGCCAAAAGGCAATGCTCTTGTCTCTCGAACACGTCGCCACCCAACGTTGGTCAGGGGAAACGGCCATGCGGTAGATGGCGCCCTTGTGCGCATCCACAGACAGCACTGCAGTCAAACTTCCGTCGGCTTCCATTTTCCAGATGCGCAGCCTGCCATCGCCTCCAACGCTGGCCAAGGCAGCCTTGCCTGGCCACGCCATCAACGCGCGCACTGCGCCTGTGTGGGCTGCTGTTGAAACACCGCTACTGAGGCTGTGAATGGCACCTTCAGATGTGCCCAATAAAACCCCTTCATCCAAAGCCAAGCTGCACCTCACCCTGCCCTGGACTTTGGCCATTTCTTGACCTTGAGGCCAATTCAACCAGCGCCCGTCTGCCCCTCCTGTTCCAGCAGGGGTCACCACGTAAGTGCCTCCGGGATGGGCCGGGGTGATTTTCCATTGGCCGTCTTCTGTTACGCTCAACACTCCCCCATCTCCTGTCCCTGCCAACATTCCTGTGCCATTGGAACAGGCCGCAAAAAGTGGTGCTGCCGCTTTTGCCAATGCCTTTCCCCGGATTTCCCAAGCCCGGCCTGCCTTGGCCCAACGCACAAGCAGGCCATCCCCACCTGCACTGAGAAGGTCACCTTCGGCGTTTAATTCGAGGTCATACACCGCACCTTGGTGGCCTTCCAATGTTTGAAGCAGGCGCGGCTGTGGGGCCGCGAAACCTTCAGGCTGTGGGCCATTGTGGGTGTTTGAAGACATCGTTACAAAGGTATTCCTGCAATCCTGTATGACTGTGGCATCAACTCAAACCCTCAGGCCACCAGCGGATGGGCGTTTCATTCCGCGATTCCAGCCAGCTGTTGACTTTGCTGAAATGGCCACAGCCAAGGAATCCGCGATGCGCGCTCAATGGGCTGGGGTGCGGCGCCTCCAAAATGAGGTGATCTTGGGGCAACCCGCGCACCAATTCGGCATGTTGTTGGGCATGCTTGCCCCACAACAAGAAAACCGCAGGCCTCGCTACACAAGCTGACAACAGCGCAGATGTGATTTCCTGCCACCCCAACCCTCGGTGCGAGCGGGGCTCGCCATGCTCAACACTCAGGACATCGTTGAGCAACAACACGCCTTGTTCGGCCCAAGAAGTCAGGTCTCCCGAACCCTGCGGAACGCCTCCACATGAGGCTGCAATCTCCTTATAGATGTTGCGCAACGATGGAGGGAGAGGCTGCCCCATTGGAACTGAAAAAGCCAAACCATCGGCCTGACCGTGTCCGTGGTAGGGATCTTGGCCCAAAATCACGACCCTGACCTGTGTTGGCGGTCCAACTTCGCGAATGGCCCTAAACCATTGGTGGGGTTTTGGGTGGCACAGGTTTTGGGCATAGGCCGCAGACAGCCTTGTGGAGAACGCTGAAGGCGTGGCTTTTAGCAAAAAATCATTCCAATCTGGAATGCCCAAAGCGGCTTCTAAAGCTGCTGATATTTCTTCCTCAAACGCGTTCATGTGTGAAACCTCCTAAAATACAAGTCACTCAGGGATGGTGTTCGTGAATTCCCTCGGTACTTTTGCCCCTCGTTTGATGATGTTGGAAACGCTCAAGGAGAAACTCGAATCGACCGAAGGCAAGAAGCTTTACGGCTATCAGGCCCGCGCCATTGATGAAATCATGGGGCGCATGCGCCAGTTCCCGGACCAGTACAACTTGCTGTATCAGCTGCCTACTGGAGGCGGCAAGACGGTCATCTTCAGTGAGTTGGCCAAGCGCTTCATCATCGAGACCGGCAAAAAGGTATTGATTCTAACCCACAGGATCGAACTCTTGGGCCAAACGAGTCGGATGCTGACCGACATCGGAGTCGACAACAAAATCATCGATTCCAAAGTCAAGGTTCTGGAAGAGGACAAGCAACACTGGTGTTTTGTCGCCATGGTTGAAACCCTCAACAACCGATTAAATGACGAACACATTGTGTTTGATCAGATGGGGCTTGTGGTCATTGACGAGGCCCACTACAACAGCTTCAGAAAGCTGTTTAAGCACTTTGAGAACCAAGTGTTGCTGGGTGTTACAGCCACACCGCTGTCCAGTAACATCAAGCTCCCCCTCAAGGACAACTACCAGGAATTGATCGTTGGAGAATCCATCTCCAAGTTGGTCGATGATGGCTTTTTGGCCCGTGCCAAGACTTACAGCTATGACGTCAATCTCAAATCCCTGAAAGTGGGCATCAATGGAGATTACACTGTCTCCAGTTCCGAGCGGCTTTACGGCAACTACTTCATGCAGGAGAAGTTGCTCTATGCTTACGAAGAGAAAGCCAAGGGCACCAAAACCTTGATCTTCAACAACGGCATCCATACGTCCCTGCAGGTGGCCCAGCTGTTTGAAGAGGAGGGCTACGAAATCCGGCACCTCGACAATACACACAGCGAAAAAGATCGCCATGAAATACTGGCGTGGTTCCACGAGAAACCAGATGCCATTTTGACCTCTGTGAGCATTCTCACCACGGGCTTTGACGCGCCTTCTGTGGAGACCATCATTCTCAACCGCGCCACAAAATCACTGACCCTCTACCATCAAATGATTGGGCGGGGTTCGAGGACTTACAAAGACAAGAAGGACTTCAACGTCATTGACTTGGGCAACAATGCGCGTCGTTTCGGTCTGTGGGATGCGCACGTCAATTGGCCCGACATCTTCCGCTCTCCCAACGCCTATCTCGAAGGCCTGTACACGGACGATGAAATCGAGGAGACTTTCTTCTATGAAATGCCCAAAAACCTTCGGGTTTTATTTAAGCTCGACAACCACCCTCCTTTCAACATGAAGGATGCCTACATCGAGGCGACCCGCAAGGGGAAGCGACCGAAGGCAGCCATTGAAGCCAGCTTGGATCACCATGTCAAAATCTTGGTGGCCGTCTCTGAAGATGAGTTTCATGCCATCGAGCTTTCGGAACACTTGGAAGGAGACATCGAGCAGCGCATTCGGGACTACACCAAGTGCATCTCCAAGACGACGGACAACTACCGTCAGTGGCTTATGGATGAGTACCAACGGAAAATGAAGCAACTGATCCGCCTCTCTTTCGATGACTGATCCGCTCACAAATTCGAGCCGCACGTCCGCAAAATAGCGGCGTCTAAATTCCTTTTCATCGCTTCTTTTGTTGTTCAATGTCATTGGACAATATGCTTGCGTTTTGAACCTTAACCCTTTGACAATCCACGAGGTTGGTGCTGCTGGTGCCGCCTTTGGAGTGTTGACATTTCAGGGGATTGTGCTGGCACGATTGGATGCCTCCGCACGACGTAAATGGTGGCGAATCAGCCTGTCTAAGTCTTGGCACCAGTCCGCCTTCATCACCAGCGTCCTCCTCTTCCCGTTGGGCATCTTGTGGGGGGTTTGGAACGACGCACCCCCGTTCATTTGGTCCACCCTTGCGTTCGGTTGCGCAGCGGCATTCATGCTCGATCGAAGCATTCAAGGGTTTATCGTCCAAGAGTCGCACAAGAGGTCCATCGAAATGGAACATTGGAAGGTGCGCAAACCCGCCGAGCAAAGAATGGCCCATCAGGCAGCATTGCGCAGCAGAGAGTTAGACAGGGTGCAGGCCATGTCTCTGCGTCGGCTCATGGATCCGCACTTCATTTTCAATGCGCTCAATGGCATCATGCACGACATGATGGTCCTTGATTGGGACCGTGCCCTGCGACACCTCAAGTCCTTTAACCGGCTCGCCAAACACCAAATCCAAGCGGGCCACGAAGGATGGCGCTCCATGGAAGATGAATGGACCACCTTGAAAGACTACATCGAGCTGGAGGTGCGCAGGCTTGATCGGCCCATTGAATGGGAATTGGCACCGTTGACTCAGCACCTCAAAAAACAGCACATCCCGGCTCTGCTGGTTCAACCCCTCATAGAAAATGCCTTGTGGCATGGATTGGGTGGAACCTCAAAAACCGGACCTGGACGGCTCTCTCTTTGGGCCGAAAAAACGGGCACAGAGCATGTAAAGGTTTGCGTCTGCAATTCCCCCAATGCTGCGCAGCAGGGGGAAACTGAGCCTGTAAGGCCCGATGACAATACTCCCCGCCGACGCCATGCTTCAGACCTTATTCGTCAGCGGCTCAATTTGTTGGACCGCTCTGGAAAAAGCAGCCTCAACATGATCTCCTCTGCGCATATGACAGAGGTTCACTTGGTTGTGCCGTGCACAAGCACTCGGTGAATTACTTGTTGCACATCACCCTTCATTTTAGGAATCCACCTGCTACTTTTATGGCAACACCGCTGAACCATGAAACTCCAAACGGAGAACATCTATCAGGTCATTGAATTGGCTGCTGCACCTGCCAAAGTCTTCGAGGCTTTGCTTGATCAGGATGCCCACGTTGCGTTTACCGGAAAGGAAGCTTTCATTCAACCGCATGAAGGAGGCTCGTTTTCATTGTGCAACCAGAACCATACCGGTTACTTCACCCACCTTGTCCAAAACAAGCGCATCGTTTGCGCTTGGACCCACAAGAAATTTCCCGCGGGGCATTATACCACGGTAGACTTGAGGTTGAGCAAGAATGCCGCTGGTGAGACCACCTTGATTCTGAACCACCTGGGCGTACCCGCTGTAGACGCAGGATGGATGACAGAATCTTGGAACAGAAACTACTGGGCGCTGTTTGCTGAACACTTTAACAAGGAGGCGGTAATCGCCTGACCTTAAGTTATTTGCCACCGCGCCAAAGGCGCCTCCCCCAAACTTCCTGCCTGAGAATTTTCGGCGGCAAACTGCCCCGACAACGCGATCATGGCACCGTTGTCTGTACAGTAACAGAATGGCGGGATGTGAACGTCCCACTGGTGTTTTTGTCCGAGTTCTTGAACGGCCTTACGCAGTCCAGAATTGGCACTTACCCCTCCTTGTATGGCGATGGATTTCATCCCTTTTTCAAGGGCAGCTGCTTCCAGTTTTCCGATGAGGATGGACACAATGGTCGACTGAACCGATGCGCATACATCTTGAATCAGCGCATCTGACACCTCCACCCCCCCTGAGAGGGTTTTCTCCAAAACCCGCAGGACGGAAGTCTTGACCCCGCTGAAACTGAAGTTGTGCCCCTCCATTTTAGGTGCAGTGAAACGGAACGCCTGGGGATTGCCCAATGCGGCCAGCCGGTCGACCTCGGGCCCTCCAGGATAAGGCAGCCCCAGCATCTTGGCCACCTTATCGAAAGCCTCCCCGGCAGCATCGTCCATGGTGGTGCCGATCACCTCCATGTCTGTTGGTGAACGCACTTCCAACAGCTGGGTGTGCCCACCGGAAACCGTCAAAGCCATCATGGGCTGTCTGGGAGTGAGCGTGGCGTCGGCCATCCAATGGGCCACAACATGGGCCCTCATGTGGTGCACTGGATACATGGGGATTCCCAGCGACCAAGCCAAGCTCCTTGCAAAAGCACTCCCCACCAATAATGACCCATGCAAACCAGGTCCACGTGTGTAGGCCACTCCCTCGATCTGATCGAGCCTGCAGCCCGCTTCTTTCAAGGCCCCTTGGAGTACCGGTACGATGTGGGCTTGGTGGGCGCGCGAAGCGAATTCTGGCACCACTCCGCCGTACTTCGAGTGAATGTGTTGAACAGCGGCGAATTGCCCCAGGAGTTCGCGCCCTTTGAGGATGGCAATGCTCGTGTCATCACATGAACTTTCAATGCCCAGCATGATCCGATTGGATACGGAGACCAAGCCGTCGATTGCTGCGTTTTGTTCTTGCCCGGAAGCCATCATGGCATCATTTCTGTATGGGCGAAGTTCGCATAGAGAAATGAAGGTCCCACCACCACCGTCCGAAAGTTCAGAGCGGCGTCCGCGAAAGACGCACCGCAAGCGGCTTTTTGGATGGTTTATGGGGGGACTGGCCATCACTTTGGTGCTGGCGTTTCTGCTCTTTACCCCTCCCGGCCAGCGCTGGATGGTGCGCAAAGTCTTGGCCATTGCAACGTCCAGCCTGGGCCCCGCAGGCGACAATGTGGAACTGGAGTTGACGGCAGTGGACCTTGCTTGGTCTCCCTTGGGAATGTCACTGAGTGGGTTTGAGCTTCAACGCACCGAGGACGATGGCAGCCAAACGCCCTTGGTATCGTTGTCTGAGCTCGTGCTGCTTCCTGCAGATGGCTCAGGAAAGCATTGGTTGACCATTGCTGCAAATGGACTGGACATTTCAGCTGCAGGCACCCGCTGGCTCACCCATGGAACAGCCTCATCTGACACCACCGAGAACACCCCAACCGCCGACTTGTCTGTGGCCGAGTTGGACCTGCGCAACGTGCGCGTAGCGCTGCCTGACTCATGGGCCACTTCCCGGTGGTCGCACGAAATCTTGGTAGAACACGCCGTCATGAAAGACTTCGACTGGCAGGGGGAGTGGCCCGCATGGTCAGGCACCTCGGGCCAGGTTCTCCTCATGAGCCGAGAGCGGGCTTCGGACACCCACGACACCACCCTCATCGCATGGGAAGAGGGGAGCCTTCCGTTCACATTGAGCCTGTCCACCCATCCCGAATTTTGGCTGGGGTCCACTGAGGTTCCAGATGCCACCATTGCTGCATGCCCCGCATCGTGGACCGCCATTTTATCCCGCGCAGATTCCACATTAAGTCTATCAGGAACAGCGGATTGGGGCACGCTTGAAATGCACGCTTCACTCTGCAACCAAGGCATGAGACTGGACACCGCCCACCTCAAATACAACCGCCACCCGATGGCCTGGCCTGAGGAAGTGCCCCGACATGGAGACTTGCTGCTCGAAGGGCCCATTGTCTTGCCGTTGGAAGAAGAAACCACCGGCCAAACATTGGATTGGAAGGCACTACTTGGGCGCGCATCATTGACTTACACCCATCAGCCAAAGCAGGGAAAGCCTTGTCAAGCCAATGTGCAGTGGGATTTGGAATCGGGGGGCATCTCCAGTGAGGGCGATTGGTACAGCGCTAAAAGCGGGCAAACCGAATCGGTCCGTTTTACCTGGTCCACCGAGGGGGAGTTCGCCCCACTGCCGGCGGTCGATTTTGCCTCGCTCCAACAGCCAGCCCATCTCGGGGGAACATGGAGCGCATACCGGGGCGGCAACCAAACAGGTGCTTTGACCGCGAACGGCACACTGGAACTTTCAGCGGTTCCTGACCTCCATCAGGGCACAGATGTGCACTGGGATTTGAACGCCCGTACAGCGCCTCTCCTGCTCACAGAGGGATTGGAGCTTTATGGAGGCTGGGGAACCTCCGGAGAGGTCAAGGTGGACCACAACGGCGGCATAGATTCTTGGTGGGGTCATGTCGATTTGAACGGCGCCAGGTTCATCCCCTTGCCCGGATTTGATGGGCGCCAGCGCCAAGGTGCCCCCCTTTCTATGCAGCGGTTCCATGCACGCGGACGCGGGGATCGACACCACTTTGAAGTGGACCTAGAAGGCGACGTCGTCGAGGGTCACATAGACGGACCCAACGCCTTAGAGGCATGGAAAACGCCCTTGCTAGACGCCCTGGTCTCCGGCGAAATCATCACCAAAGCCACTGCCGCTCGCTGGGGCTCAAAGGCTGCAAATGAAGGGGCCAGTCCTTCTGACTGGACGGCAAATCTGACCGTTTGGAGGGACGACCTGCTCGAGCGTTACAGCCACGGTCAATGGTCCATTGGACGGGGCTCACATGTCGAAATCCAGCATCGAAATGGCGAGATCGGATTTCTGTTGGACCTGCGCCCCTTGCACCTGGGAGACTTTCGGGCACACAACCTCATCCTCGAAGGAAGCGGTGGGAAAAGCCCGATGGCGTGGCAGTTTTATGCCGACAGTGTGCGGCACAACCAGTGGGGCGTCCTAGAGGAATTGACACTTTCTGCCGACGTTGAACTGAGCTCTGGTTCAGAATTCCGCGCGTCGTGGAATGGCACCATTCCTGTGGACTTGGCCTTGGTGCACCACCTCAAAAACGACAACATTCACGTGGTTGTGCCCAAACAATTGAACCTCAGTTTTGCCGGTGCAACGTGGTCGCTCTCCCCGGGATCGGCACCCAAGCTGGAATGGCAAAACACGGAATGGACTTCCATGGTCGTCGATGACCTCAGGCTGAATGGCCGCGAGGGGCTGTTGACCGTTCAGAGCAAAAACACAAGCAGCGCTTCCGAAATCTCAGTGCAACTGGACCGGCTGCCGCTGGCTCCTTGGCTCTCGATGCTGGGGCCGCCCCTAGGATTGGAACTGCCTGAAGGAGCAGGATTGCTGCACGCCGCTTTTGATGTGGCACTTTCATCTTTGGCGGTCAAGGGAGCGGCCCAATGGGAAGATGCCCAACTCGAAGGGTTTGATCTGGGCGATCTGTGCCTGAGTGGGGCTTGGGGCGAACAGCCCAAGGTGGAGTTCCAACAGTTTCAGGGCGAGGAAGAAATTTTGAGCGCTCAAATGGTCACCCCTCGCGTCATTGATGTGGAATTTTCGGCATGGCCGCTGGAACAGCTTCAACCCCTGTTTACCGAAGCAGGTGTTGGCCTCATTGGCACCACCACTGGCGGATTGACGGTGCAGCTCCCAGAAAATGGTGCGCCTGTCAACGCACAAGGCAACCTGGCTTTCGATGCCCAAGAAGTCTTCATCGGTGCCACGGGCGTGACTTACCGCTTGGGGGGAGACCTGGACTTCAGCAAGGGATTGATCGGAATGGACAGGGGCCTCATAACCGACCCCAATGGCCAAAACTCTCTGCTCAACATCTCCGTCTTGCACGCTGGATTTACCGATTGGAATTACGACTTGGGGCTGGAATTGCCGGAGGACTTTATGGTCATGGATTTGGCACCCGATCGCAGCAAATTGTTCTACGGCACAGTGCTGGCGACAGGCGACGCGAATGTCTTTGGCACATCAGAATACATGTCCATCAATGTCGATGCCCGCAGCGCTGGTGGGACGCAATTCACGATGCCGCTTGATGCGATGGATGGACCCGGCATACCCAGCGGAATTCGGTTCGTTGGTGGCAGCGATGCTGCAGTGGAAGAGGCCCCTTCTCCCCCTCCGTTTGACCTTTCGATGGAACTGGAAATTGAAGTCACTCCCGAAGCTGAATTGTCTCTCGTTCTGGACCAACAAGCTGGAGAGCGGGTGGATGGCCGCGCCCAAGGCGCCCTGTCTTTTGTGAGCAACCGCAACCAATCCCTGACCATGGAGGGAGGGATTGAGATCTTGGAAGGCCAGTATAGGTTTAGCCTGCGCGACCTCTTCTCGAAGACCATTGGCGTCGCACCGGGCGGGCGGATTGATTGGGATGGCAACCCCTACGAGGCCCAACTCGACTTGCTGGCCATTGCTCCATTGAAAGCCTCGCCAGCCCCCCTCTTGCCGGGCTTGTTGTCCTCTGTTTCCAAGACGGAAGTCGAGGTGGGCATGGCCATTTCCGGTGAGCTTTCCAGCCCCAATTTGGACTTCTCCATTGCATTCCCCACTTACGCCAAGGCTGACCCCGAACTCTTGGCCCAGGTGCAACCCGCTTTGGCCACACCAGAGGAGACACAGAGGCAGGCTTTTGCGCTGCTCGCCGCAGGACAATTTATTCCTTCGAGCCAAATCAGAACCAACACTTTGGGGCTGGCCGCTGCCGCTGCCCAAGCCACCGACTTGGTTTCTACCGGAGTGTCAGAATTGCTGAGCAGCCTCTCCGAGGACGTGAACATTGGCTTGCGCTATCTGCCCTCGACAACGGGGTCTGTAATCGACCCCAATGCGGCCCAAACCGAGGACCTGTTTGAAATGGACCTGGGCCTGAACCTGCTCAACGACCGTTTGAAAATCTCGGGGACACTTGGGGCGCGCAGCCCCGATGGACTGCAGGTAGACCCCGAAAACTTTACCCGTGCGATTGACCTGCGCTATCAGTTGACCGCCGACGGACGCTGGGAACTCATGGGCTACAGCAAGCCCGAAAGCGATCTAGAAAACGACGAAAACTACCGGTACGGCCTAGGGGCGGTGTATCAAGTTCGATTTGACCACCTGCGTGATTTGTTTCGTAAAAGCGAAACCCCATAGCCCTACTGCAGGGCGCAGCGCATTAATTTGCCCTTATGACCCGTCCCGTTTTCTCCTTCCCGATTTGCGCCCTCACTGGAGTGCTCATGATGTGGGCCAGCGCCCTGGTGGCCCAGCC